>BNJU01004154.1_pt1 | contig 49761 bp, 52 predicted proteins | sample 8539281 | NCBI WGS metagenome assembly BNJU01 (sample SAMD00202456, study PRJDB9452) | human saliva metagenome | isolation source: human saliva | place: Japan | reverse complement strand
TGGCCTCAACGATGGAGTACTGCACGGGGCAGGACACGGGGATCGTGCCGGCCACATACGGTCATTGTGACGGATGCCTCTTTATCTACGAGTCTGCTGTTCCATCAGCAGAGTCGCGACAAAGCAGAAGGCCACACGGAAGTAGATGTCTCTCCGTTGCTGATACCGCCCTCTATGCCGCCACTGTGATTGCTCTGGAGTCTCAGGTTTGGGTTTGAGGTTTTCGAGGTTTGAGGTTTGAGGTTTGTCTTTTGGCAGGCAGAAGATGTCGTTCTGCTGACTCACGCCATGATGAGCGGCAAAGTCCCTCGCCGTATTCAAATCCCTTTACGGCGTTGATGCTGAGCATGGCGGCACCCATGTCAGTGCGTAGCACGTTCCGGCTCGCCCAGGCCGGCAGGACCCCTTTGATGACACGGGTGATGACCCCGCCGATGGTATCACCATCCTGCTTCCCACCTGTGCCGTAGGCGTTTCCATTTCCTTGGCTTTCTCCGGGTCAGGGCAGCGGACGGGGTTTGATTCGATGAGACCGAAGTCGTATTGGTGGTAGTCTCCGCCGAGCCGTATATCGCCGACTTCGAGATGTATAGGCCGTGATACTGATGCCCAGCTGCCTGCAGCTACGAGTTTGCCAGTGCGCCTGCCACTACTCGAGGACAGTGTGATGCGTGCCGATGCACGTCCGCACGATGATCACGGATGCCATATTTTGTTGTAATAGGTATAGTCGGCATGTGACGGACGGAAGAGGTTGCGGAGGTTGTCGTAGTCCTTTGAATGCTGGTTTGTGTTGCGGACAGAATCCGATCGGTGCGCCTGTGGATTTCCTCTCGAACACACCGCTCAGCAGTTCCACCCGATCGGCTTCCTTGCGGTCTGTCGTGATACGGCTCTGCCGCCGGCGACGTTCAAGTTCATGCTGGATGAAATCTGTGTCAATGGGGATGCCGGCGGCATCCGTCGACTTCTACCACCCACAGCTGCGCCATGGCTCTCGCCGAAAGTGGTCAGAGTAAAGAGTTTTCCAAATGTGTTCATAGAATGAACAATGGTGGACTTTAGTGGCAGCCGTAATTGCACGCCCGCAGCTGTTGCTTCCTCCTCCACCAGTTACAGTCTCCTCCTGATGTCTCCTCCACAGCCTGAGTGGTGCTGGTTCATCCGTTCGAAAAGTCCTTGACTTCCGCTTCGTCTGCCACACGGTTTTTCGATGACGTGCCCACGAAACTGAAGTCCCTTTCCGGCAAGAGGATGATTGAGATCAACGGTCACCTTTTCAGCCGACACCTCCAGCACCTTTCAGGAAACGCTGTCCCTGTTCATTCTGCAGGGGGAACGATGCATCCTATATATATTCTCCGAGGTCGAGACACGCCATCATGGGAAGAAACGTCTCCTTGTCGAGTGCCAGTACGCTTTTGGGCATCGTGCTCACCGTAAGCCTGCTCCTTGGTGAGCGAGAACTCGGAAGTCGGTGTCCTTTCCGTATCTAACAATTTCCTGCTCGAAAGCCAGCGCGCCATCTCGCAGGCAGTATAAAACTGCATGGGTTTCTGTTCCTCTGTCTTCTCGATAAAAATGTTCCTGACCGTTCTCTACACTGTATAGCTCGTAGCTGACTACGATGAGTCGGTGTACTGTTTCTCCATTATTTTCTTTTTGATGTATACTTGTTTTCTGCAAAGGTAAGGATTTCATGAGAAAAGAGGGTGTACTGATTGTTTTCTGTTTTCCGGTTCTTCCGCATACGTTCTGTAGAACAGACGGATGTTGAACCGGATGTCTGCGCTGATTTAAATCAAACGTCTGACGTGTCATACAAGAGAAAACGGATAAAAAGTGACGGGTGACCATGTCATTTCCGGACTGCACTGTAACTGCAATCGAAACAGATAAAAGTTACAATTAAGTCAGGATAACAACGGGTTCTTCAGGCAGCTCATAATGATCAAGAAAGAAAAATGATTATGAAGAAGATTGTATTGACAGTGGTAGCGGTGATGAGTATGACAATGGCTTTCGCAGCTGGTGAGAACGACAACAACACTGCAAACGCCAACGCATATAAGTTCAATGTAAGTCACATACGCTCTGGGCCGTGCTCTAGAATCTGAACCAGGATCAGATTGACGTAGTCGAGGACATCAACCGTACTTTTGCTGCCGAGATGATGAATGCCTCTGTTGCAGACAGTTCTGAGCGTGAGACAAGGTGAACGATGCCATCAAGAAGGATCTTTTCCTGCATTACATTCTGAACAACGTCAGTATCGTGAGTGTCAGCTCCTCAATGTCACTGAACAACCATGGGCTGAACAAGCGCAGCCGTCTCGTCAGCTCATAAGGAAGTCCACACGAAATATACAAAGGTCATGGGCCAGGAAAACGGCTGTGACCTTTTTCACTGCGTATCCGCCTGCTCAATGCGGTTACAGGAGTCATCTGTTCCCGACCGGCTGGAACCTCTGTTCCCAACAGCTGAGCTCAGTTCCCAATACCTGGTACTCCAGTTCCCAATACCTGGTACTCCTGCTCGATTTGATCAGACACTTCTTCCCTATATTAGCCGAATCAGGCAGACATCTCCTTTATAAGTCTTAGGGATTGTCTTGCAGAGCGGAATATCCAGACTGAATGATGGAACGGTCCGGCTTCTGCCTATAGAGTACATTTTGGAAGTCGGATTCTGTGCAGGAGAATTACTTTTTCTTGCAAGATTCGTCTTTATTTTTCGTTCCTTTGCATCTGCAAGGCGGACAGAAAGTCCCCTCTTTTCGTATCAGGCTCAATAGACAAAAACAAATAGAAACGTTTTCTCTATATTCTCTTTAGGGTATTCCTGCCAGTCAGTCTCAGTGCCCAGCGCCCCACTACGAGAAAATGTCGCCCTTTGTGCGTGAGGCGATGACCTCTGCACTCACCGTACGACAGCTTACCCGGGAGGGTGACGACAGGCTGCTGACGGCTTTCAGTGCGCTGACGGATGCAGCGGAAATGCACTCCCGGCATGGCTGTAAGAACTGGCCCGGATAGGGACATCAGCACTGCCGCCATACCCTCTGAGAGAACTCAGGAGACTGTCCTGCTGCAGGTGACTAAGAATGAGACAGGAGACAGTGCAGCGTACAGATGGATACGACACGTGGTTGTCAATGCAGAACCTGTCCATGCCGGGACGGACTGCCGGAAGCTTACACAGGACACGGTGTCGTCGTAGGCAGTCGGGACATTGGTTTCGACCTGACGCATCAACTATTCTGGACGTGAGTCGTTACCGCATCAAGGCAATGTGGGACCAGCTGTCACGCGACACACTGGGTCAAGCCTTTACGTCCGGGCGGGATTACGTCGGGCAGGAAGCCTTGCTCGGAATCAGCCATGCCGTTGACGGTGAGACGCAGACACGGCACGCATACGATGGGGATAGCGACAGGCAGCGGAGCCAGAAGAGGCAGTAAATTGGTTTCGCCTTATCTAGGGGCATGGCCTGCGATGCTGACCTGGTGGTCGACAATGCGGCGGACAATGCTTCCCTGATTGATCCGAAGGACTATTAGCAGTACACCTACGCCACGGATGCGCTCGGCTTCAAGTCATCTTCGATTATGCTGACCGCCATCACCAGCCCTGTATCATCAACTTCCGATGAGGCAGCACCAAGACTTCCATGTGACGACCAGCTGTATTACCAGCTGCTCTCCGCACATGACAGGACTGGGACACATTATCGTCTCGTCGGCGGGAATGACGGTGCAAAGAACACCTACATACATAAACCGGCAGGTTGGGAGCGCGCCGGGGCGTTTTGTCAAGACAGCGAACAGGGTCGGCTGCACGGCAAAATCCGGAAAACTTTTGCATTCCGGCTGACCTTATATCATAAGGCGGACGCCCCTGTGGTGCTGAGGTCTCTACGGCGAATGTCTCATGCGGCCCACGACTCGCTCCTTGCCGACTCGGCGGTGATAGACGGGAAGAAGATGTGTGGCGTGTGCGCGTATCCCAACTGTTCGATTCGGTGGGGATTGCCTATGACTTTCTGCTGGGTTGTGATTCCGGTGTGGGTAACAGTCTCTATGTTCCCTTTCAGGTGATGGGCAGGGGATGCCGATGTGGAACTTACCGGATGTCGGGGTATCTGTTCCTACACGCTCGACCAGGACTTGATGCGGGAGACTGCAGCCGCACGGTCTTTTCGCCGGCCAGTTCGCCCGACGCATCTGTGTCGCAGTGCGACTGGTTACCGCACCAGTTTCGTCAATTATCTCGGCGAACGGAAGGGTATATGATAATGGTCAACACGGTGTGCGGACACCCTTCTCCGCCATGGGCTACGCTGGACGGCCGCACGAAGCCCGATGTCATGGCACCGGGACAGAACATCATCTCTTCTTACAGCACTTTCTTCATCAGCAATCCGAAGAACATAAACGGCCCTAGTGCAGAGCGACGTGCGCCACTTCGATTACAATCGGACGCACCTATGCATGGAATGCCGATGCCGAGCACGTCCATGGCGGCGCCGGTCGTGACAGGTGCCATCGCACTGTGCGCTGCAGGCCGATCGGCCGACACCTGCCGACTGTCCGGGACATCTTCTCGAGACCTGCGCGATTATGACACGTCGCTTGCCTATCCCAACAACCTCTATGGATATGGACGGATTGATGTTAGAGGCCGGTTTGCTGAGATGCTGCGTAGAAAGGCAGCGGGCATCAGGGGTTGACGGTCATGGGAAAAACAGGCTGACAGACACGCATTTATCTTCTGGATGGCCGGTGCAGGCACTTCTCAGGAGGAACTCCCTAGAGGAATATACATAAAGGAACGGCAGGAAGTTTTGTAAAACGGTGATTTCCGCTCCTAAAAGTAGGTATTTTTCACCAAACCATCATTTTAGGTATTACAGGGTCATGTTTTTCTCATCGTATCTTTGCAACGACAAAATAAACAAACAAGAATATTAAATCAGTAACAGAAATATGAAGAAGACAATTATTGTTTCACGGTTCATCAACCGTACATGTGAAAAGCATTACAACACCACCATCGCCGAGAAGCTCGGCGTTGAGATACGATAACGTTGCAGACTTCTCGGCAGAGACAATATGAAGGCAACAACCTGATTCTCGGTACTTCACATAGGTGCCGGCGAGCTGCCGGACGACTGGTATGATGGTGTCAACAGTACTGAAAGGTGCTGACCTCTCGGCAAGACCATAAGCGATTTTCGGTTGTGGCGATGCCAAAGCTATTCAGATACATTCTACGCGCATGAAGGAACTCTACGATGCTGCATAGGAGCGAACATATCCCAGGGTGTCAACTGACGGTTATACCTTCGACGACAGCGAGGCTGTTATGAACTGCAAGTTCGTCGGCCTTGCGATGGTGATGTAAACGAGGGCGACCAGACAGAGAAGCGCATCGACGCGCCGGCTGGAAGAAATGAACCGGCAGCTGTAAGACGATCGGACTGCTTGCACTACTACTTCTGCTTACAGTGAGGGATGATGATGCACAGATGGTGCCGACATGATACGATATGCTGATGAATCCACATACAGAGTACCAGAAGAGGTCAGACAGATGGTTCTGTCACTTGCAACAAGCAGTACAGATCATTCGCATACGCTCCGGCTCGAACATCAGAACATCCCTGACCTTATCCAGCTGGGTAGCACGACCGCGATGAATCCCTTCTTCGGTCGTCAGGAATGTCTGGATGCCATCCGGCTTTGATGGTGACGAAACCTCAACCAGCTCTGCGGAGGAGGGACTTCATCCCTCGGTGCGATGCAGGTTATGACTCATCGTGTGCAGTGCGAGCGGTACTGCGAGGCGCAAGGTGTCAGTACTTGCAGAGTGTGTGACATAAGCCATAATTATTAAAATGATAATCTTGTTCGAAAATAAATTGTTTCACTAATGTTTTTAGTAGTATAATGGGCTTGTTGTGAAACACAGTGCTGTGATTCAGACTTCCTATAAGCGCAATGGTTGCTCTACTTGGTACCTCTAAAGCGAAAAATGGAGACAAGCACCAAATGAGTACTATTCCAGTGCTTGTTCTTTTATGGATGAAAGAATTAATCCCGTGTGAATATATCTCTTGTGTATACTTTCTCTTTTCACATCGTCAAGACATTTATCGTGTGGTTGGCGATGATGGCATCAGCGCTGCTTGAAGGCGGAAGGTCGTTGACGACAAGGCTGCCGAAGAAAGTGGCACCATCTTCCAGTGTCGCTCATAGATGATCAGCTCCCTTGGCCTTGATACGCTTCATCACTCCTTTCGAATAGAACTCTGGCGGAAGTTGTCACTGTTCGACTTCATTGTCAGGCGGTGGACTCCTGTGATACATTCCTTCTTCATCTGGGGTTATAATCGCCCCGGTCATAATAGTCATAATAGCTCTGTGTGCAGCACCTGGTCGGCAATGAAATCCTTGCGTGTGCGGTTGCTTTCCACAATCGCCTGGATAAGATTCTCGGGGACATCCGCATATTGGCAAGCAGCCGCTTCGTATCTTTCGGCAGGCAATATCCGCCATAGCCAAATGATGGGTTGCTATAGAAAGATCCGATACGTGGATCAAGGCGAGACACCTTGATAATATTCAAGTATCAAGTCCCTCGCATGTCGTATGTATCCAGTTCGTTGCAGTTACACGCAAGGCCAGTGGGTAGGTATTAGCAAAGAGCTTTACAGCTTCTGCTTCGGTAAGTCCCATGAAGAGGATAGGGATGTCCTGTCTGACGGCTCCTTCTTGTAACAATCGGGCAAAGAGATGCGCCGCACGGTCGAGTCGCTCGTCGCCGTCCGGACGGCCGACGATGATACGGCTGGGGTAAAGGTTGTCGTAGAGTGCCTTTGCTCTCACGCAAAAACTCTGGTGCAAAAGAGATGGTGTCGCATTTATATTTAGCCGGATGTTCTCCGTATAGCCTACAGGGATTGTCGACTTGATCACCATGACAGCATCTGGATTCACCTTCATTACCACCTCAATGACCTCCTCGACATGACGTGTGTCAAAGTAGTTCTTTACCGGGTCATAGTTCGTCGGTGTGGCAATGACGACGAAGTCGGCATTCCTGTAGGCCGCCTCAGCGTCCAACGTCGCCGTGAGGTTCAGTTCCTTTTCGGCCAGATACTGTTCGATATAGTCGTCTTGGATTGGGGAACGGCGGTTGTTGATCAGGTCGACCTTTTCCTTTATCACGTCGACAGCCACTACCCGATGGTGCTGGCTTAATAACGTGGCAATGCTGAGACCGACATAGCCGGTCCCAGCAACAGCAATTCTCAAGTCTTTTAAGTCCTTATCCATTGTGTCTTGTTCAGATTATCTGCAAAGATACGTTTTTTCTCTGAAAGGTATAACAGATGAGAATAAAAACTTCTCTTCCCCTTTATAAAGGCAGACAGGGCCTGAAGCCTAAACCGGATGGTAAGTTTCTTCAAATGGACGGCGGTAACGTTCGCCCCAGACACCGTCCGGCATACGGACACCACAGGTAATGACCATGTTGATTTCTGTATCATAAGGCAGATGCAGAGCCTTTTTCACCAGCCGACTGTCAAACCCTTCAAGCGGACACGTATCATATCCGGCCTCACTCATTGCCAGCATGAAAGTCTGGGCAGCCAGGGCACAGCTCTTGTGTACGCTGACACGTATGTCTCCTTCGCTTACCTGCCGCATTATCGGCCGGCACAGACCTATGGACTGTGCCAGGACCTTACGGAAAAGTCCCAGCAGACCGAAGAAGCGCGAATAGACAAAAGGAATCAGCTTCGTATAATACAGTTCCTGCTTCCTGATGCGTTTCCCCTGCTTTCCGGCTGGACTGTTGCTTCTGACATTGTCCTTCTCAAATGCAAATACTGCCTGTGCGTGCTGCCTGTATTGGTCCTGTCGGGTGACAAATACGACAATCTGCTGTGCCGAACGTGCTGTCAGCTGGTCCAGACAGGCATGAGACAATTTCTCCAATACATTCTTGTCCGTGACATGATAAGCTTCCCAAAGCTGCATATTAGAACTTGTCGGAGCTAAGGTGGCCTGTTCTATACACCTTTTTACAACCGCATTGTCGAGCGTTTTGTCCGGGTCGAAATGCCTGACAGCTCTTCTGTGGTTTAAAATTTCCAGTAAACTCATAATTTCTCAATAAACTTTAATCCGTATAAGCCTTTTTGTTAAGAACGCAAAGTGTATGCCAACTTTAAACATTAATTTATTTAGAGAACCTATCTACATACGGGAGCTTTATCGGTACATTATATCTAATGAATAAGGGGATAGGGAATAAGAAAGATGTGGAAGAAAAATCCCAGGTAACGCTTCTGTTGCCTGGGATTCGTTATAAAGGATAGGACTTGTCTTTCTGAGTTTATCCGCAATGGAAGTACTGGCGGACGAGGCTGCTCCATCATCATCTCCTTGCCTTCGATTTCCTGACGCAGTGTGCGGTCGTTGAAGGAACGGAGCTGCTTGATGATACCATCAATCATGGCCGGAGAGAAAACATCGTACCCTCGTAGACCTTGCGCTGACGCTCCAGACAGTCGGCTGACGCAGCACAGCTGTCAGGCAGCTGGGCCAGTGTGGCATAACGCTCGGCATTCTTCGGGTCGTGGATGTCGCCATCAGCAAAGGTACGCTCGGCTTCAGCCTCTGCATTCGCCATCTCGAAGCCATGGCGGCAGGCAACACAAAGACCCGCCAGCAGCTGGTAGATGTCAGCCGAAGCATCCGGCGACCGCATCTCTGCAGTCTGCTTGCCTGAGTAGTCGCGTGCTGTGAGCGGTTCTATCTCATTTGCCTTGTGGCACATATCCTCGCCGGAAGTCCAGCCCAGTGGCACACGTACCAGTACCGAACGGTTGCTCATGCCCCAGCAGACATTCGTCGGAGCCTCCTGGTGTGGAACGAGACGGAAGTAAGAGGTCGGATTCTTGTTGCCGAAAAGCCGTGATGCTCTCTGCCAGATCCATCATACCGGCGATGGCACGGCGAGCATCAACATGACAGTTTTCCATGGTCGAGCATCATGTTCTTTCCGTCCTCTCATGATACGCATATGGATGTGCATACCCGATCCGGCTTTACCTACGGTAATCTTCGGTGCGAAAGTAACATCAAGTCCCTCTTCATAGCCCAAGCTGCGGATAATCCATTTGGCAAGGAGCAGCTGCTCTGCACACTCGTTAGCGGGGACAGGCAGGAATTCAATCTCGTTCTGCTCGTAGCAGCGACCGTTCTCGACGAAATTACCCACCTCGGAGTGTCCAGTGCTTGATCTTCCGCCGCACTCGGCAATCAGCTGCATGGCACGCATACGGAAGTCATTGCTTTTAGCAAAGGGAGAACTCTCGTGGTAGCCGTGCTGGTCGTCGGCAGGGAAAACGCCCTCATCGTCGCGGATAACATAGTATTCCAGTTCGCCCATGGCATGGAATTCCATACCTGTCACCTTCCTGAAGGCAGCCATGGCCTTATGAAGCGTATATTCCGGGGAAGATGCCAGCGGATTGCCGTCACGGTCGAAGAACGAACAGAGCATACAGAGCGTAGGAATCTCCGAGAACGGATCAACGAATGCCGTCGAGAAACGCGGCATGACATAAAGGTCGCTGCTGGCTGCGGCGATGAAGCTGAAGAGGGAAGACCCATCGACGCGTTCACCGTTGGTAAGGATGGTCTCCAGATATTCCGGTGTGTGCAGCATGAAGTTCAAGGTCTTCAGCCGTCCGTCACCGGCAGGATACATGAAGTTGACCATCCGGATGTTCAGGTCGCTGACAACCTGTTTGATGTCCTCCTTCGTAAACTTGTGTGCGTCTTTGCCCAAGTGTGCTTCCAGTCTGTTGGCTGAATGCTTGAAAAGGTTATTTTCCATTGTTATAGGTTTTTAGAAATTAGTATTCGATTCTGTGGGCAAAAATACACATTAATTTTATCATTCGCAATTATTTTGCGTACTATTTTTCATACTTTTCCTTTCGTCCGCTTCTCTGCTTCTGACTTTTTGTATGACATTTAATCTTTTCCAGGGCTTAATGTTAGATATTTCTTTGTACTTTTGCATTGCCGAACCTATTGAAGATGATTTCTTATGACAAACGAAAGTAGAATAATCTTGGCTGACAAACGTACCATCCGCAAAGCTGTGATGGACGACCTCCCGCTCGTGATGAAACTTATTCAGCAGGGGAAGAGAGAAGATGATTGCTTCGGGCAACCCCAATCAGTGGTCGGCTGCACACCCGTCGAGAAAGAAGATAACGCAGGATATAGTGCAAGGGTACTCCTATCTGCTTTGTGAAGACGGTCTCCCTGTCGCCACGTTTGCTTTTCTTCCTGGCCCCGATCCTACCTATTCTTATATAGAGGGTGGCAGCTGGATCGACGACCGTCCCTATCATGTCATCCATCGTGTGGCTTCCGCTGATGGCGTCCACGGTGTCATGGCAGATATCATCGGCTATTGTTCGTCCTTTGCATCCTCCATCCGTATTGATACCCATGCCGACAACCGCTCCATGCAGGCGGCCTTGTCCCGTTTAGGATTCGTTTACTGCGGCGTAATCTATTTGGAGAATGGAGACCCCCGTCAGGCTTATCAGCTGTCAATATAGCTGTCTGAAGTCCCGGACAAAATATACAGTCAGACTACAACTGTCCTATCCTGATACGCATGATGTCCTAACAGTGGGTAAGAAACTACTGTATTCCCAAATGCCTTGGCAGGACTTTGAAGGAGGTGTACTTCTGGAAACATAAATTCTGTGAGAAAAGTTTGGCTGTGAGAAATAAAAGTAATATATTTGCAGGCGAATACAAACGAAAATGAAGATTATGAGTAAGTCTTATGCGTCTTTCCATTACTTTTACTTTGCAAATGATTGCAAAGCGGGAAGTTGCGTGTAGATTTCAACTTATGAATATCATATAAAACAAGAAACAGACAACGAAACGGTCCCGCCCATCAGTGAGCAGGGCCGTTTCTTGTTGACAGCCTTCTGTAGAAGGAAGAAAACAGTAAAACAACGGAACGGATGAAACAAATAGCCATACAAGGAGAACATGGATGTTTCCACGACATTGCGGCCCATGCCTACTTTTCCGGTGAGCAGGTACAGATTACGTGCTGTGCCACCTTCGAGGAGGTTTTTGAACAGGTGGAAAACGACCCTACAGTGATTGCCCTGCTTGCCATCGAAAACACGATAGCGGGCAGCCTGCTGCACAACTACGACCTGCTGCGCAAGTCGGGTACGACGGTCGTGGGAGAGCAGCGGCTCCACATCCGGCATTGCATCTGCTGCCTGCCCGATGACGACTGGACGACAGTCGTCGAGGTCCATTCCCATCCCGTAGCCCTCATGCAGTGCCGCTCGTTCCTCGACAGTCATTCCGGCATCAAAGCTGTGGAGGCAGCCGATACAGCCGGTGCGGCTGCCTACATTACGCAGAACCAGTGCCACGGCCGGGCTGCCATCTGCTCGGCAGAGGCTGCCCGGCTCTATGGGATGAAGATACTTGAGGACTCGATAGAAGACAACAAGCACAATTTCACACGTTTTCTTGTAGCCTGCCGTCCGCAGAGGGCCGACTTCCTTCGTCCGCTGTCCGAAGCCGACAAGGCGAGTATTGTCTTCTCGCTCCCACATGAGGAGGGTTCTCTGAGCAAAGTGCTGACAATCCTTTCCTTCTACGGCATCAACCTCACGAAAATCCAGTCGCTGCCTGTCATCGGACATGAGTGGGAATACCTCTTTTATATAGACCTGACTTTCGACAGTCTTACCCGCTATCGACAGGCGATAGATGCCATCACTCCTTTGGTGAAAAGCATCAGAATCTTAGGAGAGTACAAGGAACATTAGTTCCTGGCACACTGGGGGAACGGTCTCTGCAGACGGGACGATAACAATTGATAAAAAGCAGACAGCCTATGATACAGCCGGCAAGCCGCGTGAACGAAGTGCAGGAATACTACTTCTCGCGCAAACTGAAGGAAGTGGCGAAGATGAATGCTGACGGACAGGACATCATCTCTCTGGCCATCGGCAGTCCCGATATGCCGCCCTCGGAACAGACAATAGACAAGCTGTGCGAGGTTGCCCGGGAGACAACCGGACACGGTTATCAGCCAACGGCCGGGACGGCGGAGCTGCGTTCGGCCATGGCAGGCTTTTATAAGCGGTGGTACGGTGTTGCCGTTGATGCAGGGACAGAAGTCCAACCGCTTATCGGATCGAAAGAGGGCATCCTACACGTCACCCTGGCTTTCGTCAATCCAGGCGAACAGGTGCTGGTCCCCAACCCCGGTTATCCTACTTACACCTCGCTCTCCCGACTGCTCGGAGCAGAGGTCGTACCCTACGATTTGAGGGAAGACAACGGCTGGCAGCCTGACTTTGAAACACTGGAGAAAATGGATTTGAGCCGTGTCCGTCTGATGTGGACCAATTATCCGAATATGCCCACTGGCGGCAATGCCTGCCGTGCGACCTATGAACACCTGGTAGACTTTGCCTGCCGACACGGAATCGTGGTGGTAAACGACAATCCCTACTCGTTTATTCTCAACGAAGGAGAGAAGCTGAGCCTGCTGCAGGTGTCCGGTGCAAAGGACTGCTGCATCGAGTTCAACTCCATGTCGAAGGCTTATAATATGCCCGGATGGCGTGTGGGGATGTGCATCAGTAACCCGACTTTCATCTCGTGGATACTGAAGGTGAAGAGCAATATTGACTCCGGTACTTTCCGGGGCATACAGCTGGCAGCGGCGGAAGCCATGAATACGAATACGGCGGAATGGCATCAGCAGTATAACATTGAGGTTTATCGCCGCCGCCGTGTGATTGCCGAAGAAATCATGACCCTGCTGGGCTGCCGTTTCGATGCCTCACAGACGGGCATGTTCCTGTGGGGGAGGATTCCGGAGAAGTATGCTGATGCGGAACAGCTGACAGAACGCATATTGCATGAGGCACGTGTGTTCGTCACTCCCGGCTTCATCTTCGGAAGCAACGGCAGGCGTTATGTCCGCATTTCCCTGTGTGCAAAGGACGAGAAAATGGCTGAAGCATGCAACCGTATCGCCGCCCTGAGATGGTAGGGCAGTCCTCCGTAGGGAGTGTCTCCATCACATAGAGTGAATTTAAGAATAAAAAAAACAGATTATGGAATTAGACTTAGAACCCTTGCGACTCCCGAGCGACAATGAGCGTCCGGTAGTCATAGCCGGGCCCTGCTCGGCAGAGACAGAAGAACAGGTAATGTCAACGGCACGCAGTCTGGCAGCCAAAGGATGCCATATATTCCGTGCCGGTATATGGAAACCACGCACGAAACCGGGCGGTTTCGAGGGGAATGGCGAGACGGCCTTGCCCTGGATGAAGCGGGTGAAGGAGGAGACAGGAATGCTGATTTCAACAGAGGTGGCGACACCCGAGCACGTTGAACTGGCTTTGAAGTACGGTATGGACATCCTCTGGGTGGGTGCGCGTACCTCTGCCAATCCTTTTGCCATGCAGGCTCTGGCTGATGCCATGCAGGGGCTCGACCTCCCCGTGCTGGTAAAGAATCCTGTCAATCCCGACCTTGAACTGTGGATAGGAGCATTGCAGCGTCTCAATCAGGCAGGTTTGAAGCGGCTGGGGGTCATTCATCGTGGCTTCTCAAGCTACGACAAGAAAATCTATCGCAACGTGCCTATGTGGCAGATACCTATCGAGCTGCGGCGACGCATACCGGGGCTGCCCATCATCTGCGACCCGAGCCATATCGGCGGACGACGCGACCTGATTGCGCCGCTCTGCCAGCAGGCTATGGACCTGGGGTTCGACGGACTGATCGTGGAGAGCCACTGCAATCCGGAGAAGGCCTGGAGTGATGCCAAGCAGCAGGTGACACCCGACATCCTTGACTACATCCTTTCGCTGCTCATAGTGCGTGATGTGCATTCAACTACGGAGGACCTCCGCCTGCTCCGGTCGCAGATCGACGAGGTTGACAACTCGCTGATGGGACTTCTTTCCAAGCGGTTCCGCATCTGCCGTGAGATAGGAACGTTCAAGAAAGAGCACAATATGACGGTTCTGCAGGCTGGCAGGTATAATGAAATCCTTGAAAAGCGAGGAGCGCAGGCAAGCCTCTGCGGCATGGATGCCAACTTCGCTGCACAGGTCTTTGAACTGATCCATGAGGAGAGTGTACGCCAGCAGCTGGAGATCGTGAACCAGTAAGGTGGCGGATGTTGAATGCTGGATGCTGTTGGGATAGCCTTGGAGCTGTAATTGTCTGTTGTATTTTTCTCCACGACAGTTAAAAAAATAAACAGTTAACTGTCAGCTGTTTGTCAAGTGACCATCGGCCGCCGGCCACCTGGCATCCTGAAAAGAAAGAACATTAGTACCGACCGGTGGACATCTCACGTGTAAGCCAGTTCTCAGCGTCTTGCCGTATACCATAACGACAGGAATGAACCGGCCTTCCCTGCGGATGTGCTGATGCCCGTCACATATTGTGTTGTCGGCAGACATCCGTCGTGTTGACGGTCCGCTCCTTGCAATAATATTGCCGGGAGGGGCGCAGCTTGTAACTGGAGAAAGAACTGTGCCGGCGCAACTTATCCGGTCAGGGAGGCTTACATTTCCGAAGACTATGAGGAACTGCCTGCTTAAAGGAGATTACGCATGGGAAATCATGCTGTTAAAGTTTTATCGGACACCAATAAAAGAATATGAAAATACTGATAATGGGCGCAGGAAAGATGGGAAGTTTCTTCATCGACCTGCTTAGTTTCGACCACGAAGTAGCTGCGTACGAGAAAGATGCACGCCGCCTTCGTTTTACATATAACTGTCAGAGGTTTACGGCATTGGATGAAGTGGAGAACTTCCAGCCGGAACTTGTAATCAATGCGGTGACGGTGAAATATACGATACCTGCCTTTGAAGAAGTGCTGCCAGTATTGCCGGAAGACTGTATCCTGTCTGATATCAGTTCGGTGAAGACGGGACTGAAAGACTGGTACGGTCAATGCGGACACCCCTATGTGTCTACGCATCCGATGTTCGGTCCGACCTTTGCCAATCTCAACCAGCTGAGCGAAGAGAATGCAATCATCATCAGCGAGGGTGATTACATGGGAAGGATATTCTTCAAGAACCTCTATCAGAGGCTGGACCTGAACATCTACGAATACAGCTTTGAGGAACACGACAGGACGGTGGCTTACTCGCTTAGCATTCCGTTTGTCTCTACCTTTGTCTTCGCTGCCGTGATGAAGCACCAGGATGCGCCGGGCACGACTTTCAAACGGCATATGCGTATTGCGAAAGGAGTACTGAACGAGGATGATTACCTGCTTCAGGAAATTCTCTTCAATCCTTACACGCATGACCAGGTGGCACAGATACGCACGGAACTGAAGGAGCTGCTGCAGATTATCGACAACAAGGATGCCAGGGGCATGGAGGCCTATCTTGCAAAAATCCGCAGGCACGTGAAAAACTGATGCGGCTGTCGGAAACTGAAGAAGCTGTGCCAACTGTTTCTCTTTTTGCAGTCTTCTTTTACGGATATAACGGCAATGGCTTTATTCCATGAATTCCCAATGGGGAACTTTTATCTTTCATCAAAAACCTATACCTTTATGCGCACGTTGTTAATCCTCGTCTTCACGCTGCTCTCCGTGCCGTCGGCAGCCCAGAGCCGTCTGACCATCGTAGAACTGAATGCGGAGAACCTGTTTGATACTCGGCACGATACATTGAAGAATGACTATGAGTTCCTGCCCGATTCCCCTCGCCATTGGACACGTACCAAGTACTGGGAGAAGCTGAACAGAACGGGGCAGACCATCATTGCCTGTGGCGAGGACAGCAGCGGCTGGCATCTGCCTGACATCGTGGGCTTGTGCGAAGTGGAGAACGACAGTGTGCTCTTTGACCTTACCCGCCGTTCTCTTCTTCGCAAGGCCCGCTACGAATATGTAATGACGGCTTCGGACGACAGACGTGGTATTGACGTGGCACTGCTCTATTCGCCCTTCTCTTTCCGGCTGATAAAAGCCGATACGATACATGTTGCTCCAATGGCGGATATGCGCCCTACACGAGATATTCTGCACGTGGAAGGAGAGATAGAAAACGGCGATACGTTGCACGTCTTCCTGCTCCATGCACCGAGCCGTATGGGAGGCGAACGTTATTCCCGACCTTTCAGGCTGTATGTAGCAGGACTGCTGTGCCAGGCGGTCGATTCCCTCCGCAGTCTGTATGCTGACCCCAGAATCCTGGTAATGGGCGACTTCAATGATTATGCCGACAGTCCCTCTGTCCGACTCTTATGTACCCGCGGATTCGTAAATGTATCTGCACGGGCACATGGGAACAACGGAGCCAAAGGCACTTATCGCTACCACGGAGCGTGGGGAAGTCTGGACCAGATTCTTGTGAGCGAGAATCTGTGCCCATGGGTCATCAGCTGTCATGTCCATGACGCGGCGTTTCTGTTGGAGGAAGACGATAAGTACGGAGGGGTAAAGCCACGTCGCAACTATAATGGCATGCGCTATAACAACGGCTTCAGTGACCATCTGCCATTGGTTCTGCAGATGCGACCGAAATGAACGGAAAAGGAGGATATGTCAAAACTTGATCTCCACTAAAGACAGCTATCATTGCAAAGAATAACCGCTACCAAGGAGTTGATAACCCAATGATAGCGGTTGTTCTGATATTTATGAGAAATTGAGACCGTCAATGTGAAAGGAGGCTTTTCTGAATTCTAAGTTTTGACACACCTCCTTGTTGCCCTGTGGTTTTTGACATTTACGGTGTCTACTGCTTCTTCAGCAGGTCTCGTATCTCGGTGAGGAGTTTCTCCTCGTTTGTCGGCTTCGGGTCTGGTGCCGGAGCGGCAGCCTCTTCCTCTTTCTTCTTTGACAGTCTGTTGATACCCTTTACGAGGAGGAAAACACAGAAGGCAATGACGATGAAGTCGAATGTCGTCTGAAGGAAGTTGCCATAGTTGATGGTGGCAGCTTCCATCTTCTCGACACCAGGAATGTCAACAGTAGGAAGCGTGAATTTCAAGTCAGTGAACTTGACACCGCCGATGAGCCATCCGATGGGTGGCATGATGATGTCGTCGACGATGGATGAAACGATTTTTGCCGAATGCGCCGCCGATGATTACACCGACTGCCATGTCAACAGCGTTACCCTTTACAGCAAAAATCCTTGAATTCTTGAATAAGTTTGCTCATATTATTTATGTTGTTGATTTTGTACGTCTCTCTTGTCGTCTGCCCCTTAACATTCTTCCTTTTGGCACATGGAGTTTGCAAACAAGGCTCGTCGTGTCACAGTCTCATCATCTTGTGGATGAAACGAGCCATTTTTTTATAATATTTAATACGCAAAGCGTCTGCAAAAAAATATTGTATCTTTTGCAATCGTAACAAAGGAAATGTTTCTATAAGGAGGTAAAAAAAGAAAATTGTTTTATGAACTTTTATAAAATAAATTAAGGTAAAAAAATGGTAAATGTAGCTATTAACGGCTTTGGCCGTATTGGTCGTCTCGCATTCCGTCAGATGTTTGAGGCTGAAGGTTATGAGGTTGTTGCAATCAACGACTTAACAAGTCCTAAGATGCTTGCTCATCTGCTGAAGTATGATACCGCTCAGGGTGGCTTCGCCGGCAAGTACGGTGAGGGCAAGCACACTGTAGAGGCTACAGATGACTCTATCATCGTTGATGGTAAGGAAATCAAGATTTCTGCTGAGAAGGATGCTGCAAACTGTCCATGGGCTGCCAACAAGGTAGACGTTGTACTCGAGTGTACTGGTTTCTACACATCAAAGGAGAAGGCTTCTGCTCACCTCAAGGCTGGTGCCAAGAAGGTGGTTATCTCAGCTCCGGCAGGTAACGATCTTCCTACCATCGTTTTCAACACCAATCACAAGACCCTGACAGCTGATGACAAGATTATCTCTGCAGCTTCTTGTACAACCAACTGTCTGGCTCCTATGGCAGCTGCGCTGAACGCATACGCTCCAATTCAGTCAGGTATCATGTCAACTATCCACGCTTACACCGGCGACCAGATGATTCTCGACGGTCCACAGCGCAAGGGTGACCTCCGTCGTTCACGTGCAGGTGCCTGCAACATCGTTCCTAACTCAACAGGTGCTGCCAAAGCCATCGGTCTCGTTATCCCTGAGCTGAACGGCAAGCTGATCGGTTCTGCACAGCGTGTTCCGACTCCGACAGGTTCTACAACCATCCTCGTTGCTGTTGTCAAGGGCAAGGACGTGACCGTTGAGGGTATCAATGCTGCCATGAAGGCTGCTTCTACAGAGAGCTTCGGTTACAACGAGGACCTGATTGTTTCTTCCGACATCATCGGTATGCGTTTCGGTTCTCTGTTCGACGCTACCCAGACAATGGTAAGCAAGATCAGCGACGACACATATCAGGTTCAGGTTGTATCCTGGTATGACAATGAGAACTCTTACACTTCTCAGATGGTTCGTACAATCAAGTACTTCGCAGAGCTGAAGTAATACCTTTACAGGAGTAAATCTGCAATTCTCTCTTGCGTAGAGAGACATTGACGGATAAAATATTAATCCCTGCCGACTTGCCGGCAGGGATTTTTTTGTTATCTTTGTGGCATGAAAGATGAACATACAGGTGGATGTACGGCCATGGGCAAGACTGCTGCAGGCCGGATGATAACCATACTCGGCCCTACGGCTTCGGGTAAGACCAGCCTTGCTGCACACCTGGCAGTCCGGCTCGGCGCAGAAATCATCAGTGCAGACAGCCGGCAGGTGTATCGCGGTATGGATGTCGGCACGGGAAAGGACCTGGCCGACTATACGGTCAATGGGCATCGCGTGCCTTACCACCTTATAGATATATGTGAGCCAGGGACGAAGTACAATCTCTTCCGTTATCAGCAAGACTTCCTCGACTGTTATGAAGATATGCGGAACAGGGGAGTACTGCCCATTCTCTGTGGCGGGACAGGGCTTTACATAGAAGCGGTGCTGAAAGGGTACAGTCTGTCTCCGGTGCCACAGAATCCGGAACTGAGAAAGTCGTTGGAGGGCAAGTCGCTTGAAGAACTGACACAGCTGCTGGCTGGACTGAAGGCAAAGAATCACTCTGTCATGCACAACAAGACGGATGTGGACTCCTGTCAACGAGCCGTCCGGGCCATAGAGATTGAGACGTACAACCTCACAAAAGCCGACGGAGGAGCGGCCGTGCCCGCCCATAGAATCGCTGATAATCGGTGTGGACATTGACCGTGAGGAGCGCAGGCGCAAGATAACAGACCGGCTGAAAGCCCGGCTTGAAGCGGGTATGGTGGATGAGATAGACGGACTCCTGAAGCGTGGCATCCCTGCCGATGACCTGATTTATTACGGGCTGGAATACAAGTTCGTCACGGAGTATCTTGTCGGCAGACTGTCCTATGAGGAGATGTTCCGTCAGCTTGAAATAGCCATCCACCAGTTTGCGAAACGGCAGATGACATGGTTTCGCGGCATGGAACGGCGTGGCTTTGCAATACACTGGCTCAATGCCAAACTGCCGATGAATGCGAAGATAGAAGAAATATTGAACTTATGGTAGAAGAAGACAGATGGGGCATCGTTTATTGTCCGAAGGGTGGGTTGCTTGGCAATCCCGTGAAGCGTTGGGAACAGGCAGAACGCTGTCTGCAATCGCACCACATACTGTATGACATGGTACAGAGCGAGAATCCCCGGAGCGTGGAACGGCTGGTACGTATGCTGGTAAACAATGGTTATCGCACGATTATCATCTTCGGTGGAGACTCTGCATTGAACGATGCGGTCAACTGTCTGATGCTCATGGAGCCGAGAGAGCGTGATCGCATTGCGCTGGGAGTGATTCCGAACGGGGTTCTGAACGACTTCGCCCATTTCTGGGGATTCGACGAGTCGAAGATAGAGCAGACGGTTGCATGGCTCGGCAAGATGCGTGTCAGGAAGATCGATATAGGCTGTATCCGTTACCGGAACAGGAAGAATGAACATTGCAGACGTTATTTCCTCAACTGTGTGAACTTCGGTCTCGTTGCAACCATCATGAGCCTCCGCCGCCGTACCCGCCATCTGTTCGTATCCCGCCGGCTGTCTTTCATACTATCCTGTTTCCTGCTTCTCTTCCAGCGGGTGGACTTCCTCATGCACCTCCATATCAATACCGAAAAGATCAAGAACCGCATCATGACCGTCTGTATCGGAAACGCATCAGGTTATGGACAGACACCCAATGCTGTTCCATATAACGGACTGCTGGATGTGTCTGTCGTATCCCGACCTAAGACGATGCAGATCATCGAGGGACTTTATCTTCTGTTGCGTGGGAAGATCCTGACACATCGGAGTGTCCGCCCTTACCGTACAGGTGAGCTTACGCTGAGGGTCGAGCCACATACACCTGTCAGTGTGGACGGGCGGCTTTTGAACGCTGCTCCGGTCGGAGACAGTAAGATCAACGTAGAGAAGGAGGTGGTGAATTTCCTGATACCGGATTGAATTCCTGCCCGTTGATGTCCGATGCCTTGATGGACTGCTGAGATTTCCCACTGCATGGAGCCTTCAACCTTGTTGAGAATGAAAAAAAATATAGCTGTCCGGTATACTATCCCCTGTATAGATTATTCATTAACTCCTTGATGTATAGTATATTGAGAGAGACAGGACAGTCTTCCTGTTTCCAGCCTACGTGCTGATGCCTGCCACGTGTGGTGTTGTTGGCAAACACCAGTCGTGTGAGCACTCAACACCTTGACAATATGACGCTGGGAGTGCAGTTAAAAAGCTGACAAAACTTATTTGATGAGGGGGGACTTTCCTAAAAACAATACAGAATTGACTGTTCAAAGTAGATTCCGTATGGAAAATCATGCTATTTAATTTTAATCGGACAGCAATGGAAAAATATATGTGTTCTGTGACTTTATTTTGATTTTTTCTTCGTATCTTTGGAGAGCCAAACAGTTTAGTCGCATAACGACATTCTTTCGACTTGGAACCAAACAACAGAACATAAAACCTTTTAAGACATGAGCTACTTAAAATTTGAAAAGGCTCTGATGACCAATCTTCAGGACTCGCTTCCACGGGAGTTGTTGCGGACCAACCGCTCGGGAGCCTATTCCTGTTCGACCATCGTCGACTGCAACACCCGGAAGTACCATGGGCTGCTTGTCGTGCCAGTTCCGGAACTGGACGACGACAACCATGTACTGCTCAGCTCGCTTGACCCTACAGTCATCCAGCATGGGGCCTGCCTTCAACCTTGGCCTGCATAAGTATCAGGGCGACAACTTCAGTCCGCAGGGACATAAGTATATCCGCGAGTTCGACTGTGACACCGTACCTACAACAGTCTATCGGGTCGGTGGTGTGCTGCTGAAGAAGGAAGTCGTTTTCCAGCACTATGAAGACCGCATTCTGATTCGCTACATCCTGATGGAGGCACATTCACAGACGACCCTCCAGTTCCGTCCTTTCCTTGCTTTCCGCAGTGTGCGGCAGTTCACGCATGAGAATTCCGTTGCTGACCGTTCGTACAATGAGGTGGACAACGGCATCAGTACACGTATGTATGCCGGCTATCCTTCACTCTTCATGCAGTTCTCGAAAGAGAACACATTCCACTTCGAGCCCTATTGGTACCGTGGACTGGAATACCCGAAGGAGCAGGAACGAGGTTATGCCTCCAATGAAGACCTGTATGTTCCGGGCTATTTCGAAATGAACATCAGCAAGGGTGAGAGTATCGTCTTCGCCGCATCGACGACAGAAAGCGACACCTCTTCATTGAAAAAATTGTTTGATACGGAGGTCAAGTCACGCAGCCCACGTGACAACTTCTTCCACTGTCTTGTCAATGCCGCCCATCAGTTCCACAACCGTTCAAAGAATGACGAACGTTATATTCTTGCCGGCTATCCGTGGTTCAAGTGCCGCGCACGTGACCAGTTCATCGCTCTCCCCGGACTTACCTTGAGCATTGAGGAGCAGGACTATTTCGAACTGGTAATGCAGACTGCCGGGAAAGGACTGCGTGAATTCATGGAGGGCAGGCCGCTCAGCGTCAACATCTATGAGATGGAGAAGCCAGATGTACCGCTGTGGTGTGTGTGGGCTATACAGCAATATGCCAAGGAGGCCGGCAAGGCACGTTGTCTGGAACTCTATGGTTCCCTGCTGCATGACATCATAGACTATATCGCTGCCGACAGGCATCCTGACCTCCGGATGGATGACAACGGCCTGCTCTATGCGGATGCCAAGGGAGAGGCCATCACATGGATGAACTCTACAAACAACGGCAAACCGGTCGTTCCACGTACAGGTTATATCGTCGAGTTCAATGCACTCTGGTATAACGCCCTTTGTTTCGTAGCTTCGATGGAGCGGGAGAGCGGCAAAGAGAAACATGCGAAAGAACTTGAAGTACTCGCAGAAAGATGCAAGGAGGCTTTCGTCAGCACTTTCCTGAACGAGTACGGTTATCTTTACGATTATGTGGATGGCAGGATGATTGACTGGAGCGTGCGTCCGAACATGATATTCGCCGTGGCACTTGACTATTCTCCGCTCGACCAGAAGCAGCGGAGGGGCGTACTGGATGTCTGTACGCGCGAACTGCTTACACCGAAGGGACTGAGATCTCTCTCTCCGAAGAGCGGTGGGTACAACCCGATGTACGTCGGGCCGCAGACACAGCGCGACCTTGCTTATCACCAGGGAACAGCCTGGCCATGGCTGGGAGGATTCTATCTTGAGGCCTGTCTGAAGCTCTATAAACAGACACGCTTGAGTTTCGTCGAACGCCAGCTGGTGGGGTATGAAGACGAAATGTTCAATCACTGTCTCAGCACACTGCCCGAACTCTTCGACGGCAACCCGCCGTTCAGTGGCCGTGGAGCCATCTCCTTTGCCATGAATGTCGCCGAGGTGCTCCGTACGTTGGAGTTGCTTGAGAAGTATAAATATTAAAATGGAGGAACCTATATGAAAGTTTTAATGTTTGGATGGGAGTATCCTCCTCATGTATATGGCGGTCTGGCTACTGCCAACTTTGGCATTTCCGAGGGACTTCATGCACAAGGGGATGTCGAGACAATCCTCTGCCTGCCGCATCCTTTCGGTGATGAGGACCACACGTTTGCTGACATTGTGGCAATGGATCATGTACCCATCGCCTATCGTGAACTTGGCTATAACTATGTGAAAGACCGTCTCGGCAATCTGATGACGCCGGAACTGTACTTCAAGTTGCGTGAGCACATCTATGCCGACTTCAATTACATGCACGTCAACGACCTCGGGGCGATGGACTTCGCCGGCGGTTATCCAGGGAATTTGCATGAAGAAATCAACAACTATTCGATTATTGCCGGTGTCGTTGCCCGCACATTCGACTTCGATATCATCCACGCCCACGACTGGCTGACCTATCCTGCCGGCATCCATGCCAAGCGGGTATCGGGCAAGCCGCTGTGCATCCATGTCCATGCCACAGACTTCGACCGCTCTCGTGGAAAGGTCAATCCGACGGTCTATGGCATCGAGAAGGACGGCATGGACAATGCCGACTGCATCATGTGTGTGTCAGAACTGACCCGCCAGACTGTCATCAACCAGTATCACCAGGACCCGCGTAAGGTCTTCACGGTACACAATGCCGTCTATCCGCTGAAGCAGGAGATTGCCGAAATACCGCGTCCTGACCATAAGGGAAAGGAAAAAGTCGTCACTTTCCTCGGCCGACTGACGATGCAGAAAGGCCCCGAATACTTTGTCGAGGCTGCCAACATGGTTCTTCACCGTACACGTAACGTGCGTTTCTGCATGGCAGGGTCGGGCGATATGATGGACCAGATGATTTATCTGGCTGCCGAGCGGGGCATCGCCGACCGCTTCCATTTTCCCGGCTTTATGCGCGGGAATGAAGTCTATGAATGCCTGAAGGCCTCAGATGTCTACGTGATGCCGTCCGTCAGCGAGCCGTTCGGTATTTCGCCTTTGGAGGCGATGCAGTGCGGAACGCCGACCATCATCTCCAAGCAGAGTGGATGCGCAGAGATTCTGGACAACTGTATCAAGGTAGACTACTGGGACATCCATGCACTGGCAGATGCGATGTATTCCATCTGTCACAACGAGAGCCTCTTCGATTACCTCGCTGTTGAAGGAAAGCGAGAGGTTGACCAGATAACATGGGAGAAGGTCGGCGCATGGATCCGTGAGCTTTACCTCCGTACATTGGGCTGGCAATAAGAATCTGAATGAAAGGAAACTAATGACCTATAAAACCAAAACGACAATGAAGACAATTTGTTTATATTTCGAGATACACCAGGTAATCCACCTGAAACGTTACCGCTTCTTTGACATCGGTACCGACCATTATTATTATGACAGCTTTGAAAACGAACGTACTATAGCTGAAATCGCCGAGAAGAGCTATATGCCGGCTCTGGATGCGCTGTTGCAGATGATCAGGGAGAGCGGACAGACCTTCAAGGTGACTTTCTCGCTCTCGGGCGTGGGTATTGAACAGCTTGAAATTCACGCTCCACAGGTACTTGAGAAGCTGCAGGAACTGAACAGCACCGGCTGCGTGGAGTTCCTTGCCGAGCCTTATTCCCATGGTCTGGCTTCTCTTGCCAATGAAGAGAGTTTCAAAGAAGAGGTGAAAGCGTCAGGCAAAGAAAATCAAAGAGTACTTCAGTCAGACACCGAAAGTGCTCCGCAATTCCTCACTTATCTACAGTGATGAAATCGGACTGCTGGCATCCCAGATGGGTTTCAAAGGTATGCTGACCGAAGGAGCAAAGCATGTCCTGGGCTGGAAGAGCCCGCATTACGTCTATAACTGTGCGCTTGATCCGAACCTGAAACTGTTGTTGCGCGACGTGAAGTTGAGTGATGACATTTCGCTCCGCTTCAACAATTCCGACTGGGAAGGCTATCCATTGTTTGCCGACACATATATGGACGAGATTGCGGCACTCCCGGAGGAAGAGCAGGTAATCGGCATCTTCATGAACCTGTCGGCTCTCGGTATCGAGCAGCCTCTGTCGAGTAACATCCTCGAGTTCTTCAAGGCATGGCCGGCATGTGCCAGGCAGCGGGGTATCACCTTCTCTACTCCGTCTGAAATCTGCATGAAGCTGAAGAGCGTCGACAGTCTTGACGTACCCGATACATTGAGCTGGATGGATGAAGAACGTGATGTGAGCACCTGGCTGGGTAATCCGATGCAGCGCGAGGCATTCAACAAACTCTATAGTGTTGCCGACCGTGTACGCATTGTCAACGACCCACGCATCAACCAGGATTGGGATTACCTGCAGGCAAGCGACAACTTCCGTTTCATGTCTACCAAGCCTTCCCGTGTGGGAATGGACCGTGGCATCTATGCAAGTCCGTTCGATGCCTTTACCAATTACATGAATGTGCTGGGCGATTTCCTGAACCGTGTCAACAGCCTTTATCCTGCCGAGATAGACAATGAAGAGCTGGATGGTCTGCTTACTACTATCCGTAATCAGGGTGAAGAGCTTGAGATGAAATCGAAGGAAATCTCCCGGTTGCAGGCAAAGGTCGAAACCCTGGAGAAAGAGGAAGACCGTCTGCGTGCAGAAAAGGAGAAGAAAAAACCGGTCAGGAAGTCTTCCCGTACGGGCTCTGCTGCCAGAAAAGCTGCCACGGATCCTGCTGCAAAAAAGAAGAAAAAGTCTGCCCCAGCCAGTGGGAAGGCTGAGTAAATCTTCTGTCTGAAATGTAGTCTGTAACCGCCCATACAGCTGTCTGGCTTGATCCGGATATGCTGTATGGGCGTTTTTTGCCGTTTTCCCCGACATCTCGTCTTTGTTTTTGTCAGGAAAGGATTTTCCTGGAATCGATGAGGTCTCTGGCTGGCTATGCCTTTGTGTGTCGGGAAAAGACAGTCAATTAATGCTGTCCGGTAAAACTCAAACAGCATAATTCCCCATGTGTGATTTCTTTCAAACTGACAGTTCCGCATTGTTTTCAGAGAGATAAGCCCCTCTGATCAGACAAGTACTGCCGGTACGGCTTTTCTCCAGCTGCAAGCTGCCCCCGTCCCGGCAATATCATCGCAAGGAGCGGGCCGTCAACACGACTGGTGTTTACCGACAACTCCATAAGTGATGGGCATCAACACATCACCGGTTAAGCACCCAGATAAGTCCTGATCGGAATGCAAGTAGGCGTTAGTTGGTATGCAGTCAGGGGGTGTCTGCAATCCGGTGGGCCGGAAAGAATGGTCTCTGTCCTGAAAAACTTCACTGCTTTCAATCCTTATCTGTAATCTTTTCGCTAACTTTGTGGCATGAAACGATTGATTAACTGGAAAGAATTTGCTGTGCTCTTTGTCGTTATCGGGGGCATCTACTATCTTACGAGGTCATTGCTTGTCACAGGCGGCATCCTGGCCATTCTGCTGCTGATAGACGGTTTGTTGCGTCAGTACGACAACAAGAAGCGCGGAGAAAAGCAGGCAGACGAGATAAAAAAGAAGCTGGAGGACTAAGCCTCACCTGTTTCATGAAGTGAGTACACGTTCCGGAGGTGTCGGGTAGGGGAGAAGTATGTCATGCTCAGCATACGGGCATGGAAACGTCCGTACTCCCGGCGGCATATCGGGAGCGGCCCGGAAACAGGTCGCATAAAGAATAGAATATGGAAAGACTGTTAGAGTTATATAAAAACTGAAAGGCATCGAGCCGGTCAGTGCAGAGAAACTGGAAGGAGCCGGCAGCAACCGCACATATTACAGGCTGACGGATGGGGAAGGCGATTCCGTTATCGGTGTCATCGGGACGAGCCGCGACGAGAACCATGCCTTTGTCTATCTTGCCAGACACTTCGAAAAACGGCGGCTTCCGGTACCGCACGTGCTGGCTATATCGGAAGATGAGATATGTTATCTGCAGTCCGATCTTGGCAACACCTCGCTCTTCGAGGCTATCCGGGGTGGACGTGAAGCCGGCGGAAGGTATAATCTTGCAGAGCAGGAACTGCTTCGCCGTACAATCCGGGAGCTGCCGAACATACAGCTGAGAGGTGCCTGCGGACTTGACTTCGGCAACTGCTATCCGCAGCCGGAGTTTGATCAGGAGAGCGTGCTCTTCGACTTGAACTATTTCAAGTACTGCTTCTTGAAAGCAACGGAGCTGGATTTCCACGAGCTGAAGCTCGAGGCGAATTTCCGAATGTTTGCCAAAGACCTGACCTCTGAGAAGATGGATGCCTTCCTCTATCGTGACTTCCAGGCACGCAATGTCATGTTGGACAAGAAGGGGAATCCTTTCTTCATCGATTTCCAAGGCGGACGGAAAGGTCCATTCTATTACGACCTTGCGTCTTTCCTGTGGCAGGCAAGTGCCAGATATTCCTTCAAGCTGCGGAGGGAGCTGGTGTTCGACTATTATCAGAGTCTGAAGAATTATACCGAGGTGCCGTCGAAGCGGCATTTTGTCAACCGGCTGTCTCTCTTTGTCCTTTTCCGTACATTGCAGGTGCTGGGGGCATACGGATTCCGCGGTTACTTTGAACGGAAGAAACACTTTGTCGATTCCATCCCCCCCGCCATACAGAATCTGCGCGACCTTCTAGCACTGGGCGAGGGTGTCTTCCCCTATCCGTATATGATGACTATGCTGCGCCGGCTTACACAGCTGCCGCAGTTTTGCACGTATAGAGAAACCTGCAGCCAACAGGGCAGACGGTTTCCGGATTGCCGAGAAAGACATATACAAGGCCAATCCGCTGGACGGACCCGCCACTTTCTCCAAGTATGACGGCAAGGGGCCGCTGGTGGTACGTGTGTTCAGCTTCTCTTTCAGAAAAGGCATTCCGGAGGACACGTCAGGCAATGGCGGGGGATACGTCTTCGACTGCCGGAGCACACACAACCCGGGGCGGTACGAGCCTTACAAGAAACTCACGGGACTGGACGAGCCCGTCATCCGCTTTCTGGAGGATGACGGCGAGATACTTGACTTCCTCAAACCTGTCTACAGATTGGCCGACCATCATGTGGAACGCTACATACAGCGTGGCTTCACCGACCTGATGTTCAGTTTCGGCTGTACGGGTGGACAACACCGTTCAGTCTACTGTGCACAGCATCTTGCAGAACATCTCAATGAAAAATATGGAATAGAGGTGCAGATAACGCACAGAGAGCAGGCCGTCAGGCAGACACTGAATGCACGTTGACAGTTCCCGGTAGCTGCCAAACAATTTGATGGACTGAACCCGGTCTACCCGGACCGGTTTACGAAAAGACGGACAAGAAAGAGCGTATCAGACAGGCCGGGAAGCATAGTCTGATACGCTCTTTCGAAGAGTCCCGCTTACTTGAGTTCGGCTACAATATATTCCGACCGTGTCCCGATACGGAACTTTCCACCCCAGATGCCTATTCCCGATGATACGTAATATCCTGTGCGCCCTTTTCTCAACGGCCCGAAAGCATCCTCATAGATGACGTCTTCTAACCAGCTGACAGGCCACACCTGCCCATAGTGCGTATGCCCGGAGAACTGGAAATCAATACCGCACTGTTGTGCTTCTTCCAGATGATAGGGCTGGTGATCCAGGAGTATCGTATAATAGCCTCGTGGAGCGGACTTCATCAGTTCCTGCAAAGTGGTGCGCTGCTTATTCGTCCGGTCGTCGCGGCCTATAACAAGAAGACTGTCTCCGCCCGCCAGAGGAACCAGAGCATGGCTGTCAACCAGCAGATGTACACCTGCCTCCCGATAGAATCTCTTGGCCTGTGGTTCACCGCTCAGATATTCATGGTTGCCCAGACAGGCATAGACGGGAGCTTTGGTCTTCTGAACTCTGCCGCCATATTCTGGTCGGCTAGCGCACGGATGCTGCCATCGATGATGTCACCGGCAACAAGGATAAGTTCTGGGCTGTTCTGCATTTACTTTGTCCACCCATTTCCGGAAACTCATCTGCACGGTTATGATAGCCCAGGTGCAGGGTCGCTCAGCATCACCAGCCGGTGCTGGCGGCACAGATGTCAGGGAAGACTCCAATACCAACGGTACACGCACTTTGTGCAGGTAATTCAGATATCCGTAGACAAACAGTCCGGTCATGACAGCCACGACGGACACCGTTCCTGTCCAGCTGTTGTAAAGAAAGGAACGGGGGATAAGATGAACCATTCTCCCCAGGTCGAGTACCAGGAACAGCATCAACAGATACAAGCCGATGAAGACGGAAGAGTTGCCCAGTTCGTATAATGTTACGGCAACCCGCATGGGCTTGTCGTCAAGTCCAAAGATAAAGTTGGTGAAAAGACAGACGATGGATAGCAGCATAGCTCCTGTGACAATCCATTTTCCGGCAACAGTGAGTGGCAGAAGCTGCCAAACGTGCCAGCTTACATATCCGCAGCCTGACAGAAGGTCAGGAGAAACACAATTATCCAGATAATATTCATGTTGGTTTCCTTTTGAACTAAAAATAGAGGTTGAATAACGATATGCCCATACGGAAGAAGCCGCACCTCTCATGAAGAGAAACGAGAGGAATGCTATCCACAGGGCATCATTGGCCAGACTGTTCCGGAGCAGACTGTACACAAGGAAGAATGTTGTCATTGCCACTGCCGTCGAGAACAACATGCCTTTGGTAGCTGTCAGACCGATAAAGACACCATCCAATATGAAGGCTGCCATTCCTGCTGCCGGTATCAGATAAGCCCAGAGCAGATAGGGGCGTGCTGATGCCACAACTGCTGCGTCGTCTGTGAGAAGATGCAGGAATCCAGCTCCGCCTGCGACATACACGGCTGTAAACAACAATGCCATAATGGCTCCGAAGCCGAACAGACGGCGTACGATTTTATGCAGTCCCGCCCTGTCACCAGCACCATGATACCTGCCGGCCAGTGCTTCGCCGGCATAGGCAAAGCCGTCCATCATATAGGAGAAGAGCGTGAACAGCGTCATCAGAAGTGTATTGACGGCCAGCATCATGGTCCCTTGTTTTCCACCTGCAGATGTGAAGAAGAAGTTTACAGCCACCAGACAAAGCGTCCGCAGGAAGATATCCTTGTTCACACGGAAGAACTCGCCCCATGCTCTCTTCACTGTCAGTACATGCCTGAGCGTTGCCCGCAGCCGCATTCCGATTCCTTTTCCGCCAGACAGGACAAACTCTTCTGTCTGAACTGTCATCCGCGGTATGCCTCCGAAAGGGACACGGAAAATCCTGTCCATTGGCCAGCATGGTCCCTGCAGCGACACCGCGACATCCCAGTCCAGTAGCAAAGACAAAAACAGCGAGGCGAGAATGTTGACCACGTTCTGCAGCACTGCAACCAGCAGCGGCGTCCGTGTGTCCTGCATGCCGATGAACCAGCCTGTCAGGCCATACAGTCCCAGCATGGCAGGGGCACCCCTATATCACAATCGGAAATACGTACTGACAAGATTCCGCGAGGCTTCCGGCGTGTTCATCAGCCATAACATCCTCGTTCTATTTCCTGCTGTACTACGATAAAAGAACAGTCCTATGCCTATCCCCAAAAGAAGTGTGCGCATAAGGATAGCCAGGCATTCTCCGCCGTCATGCCGTCCGAAGGCCTGCGAGGTCATACCGCTCGTTCCCATCCGTGGGAAGCCCAGCAGCCAGTACATCGACGTTGAAAATCATCGTGCTGACCGGCTGGCGCACTGATGTAGGCCTTCCATTTCCGATATGCCTGACGACCGCGAGGTCTACAAGTCCCAGCAGCGGGACCGTCACATTGCTTATGACGGAGGGTACTGCAAGACGGGTATTTCTCTGTTCCACTTGTCCATCAGCTGCCTCTTCCTATTCTCGTACTATAACCCCTTGCATGTGAGATCATCAGTAAAGAGCCTCCAGTTCAGGCAACGTCAGCCGTCTGACCGAGATGCTCCAGCACCCTGGACAAGTTCTGCCCGCCGGGTGTCATACTCTTTGTCGAAAATCCATGTCTTACGTTTTTAGCAGGTCTGTAAAAATCGGCCTATTCAGTGTCTCTACCGTTACCTCTTGAACTCTGTCGTGAAGTTGAGCAGATGATTCTGGTAGCGGTTGCGTTTGAGCTCATCTCCATCGTCACGGCATAAAAATGTCCGGAAGAAGTATCTTTCGCGCATCTCGTAGGGAGTCGACGACAACTTCTTTCTCACGCAGCCGCCGGAGCAGCTGCTGGATGGAGGCCTCTTCCGGCGTACTGAAGGTTACGGTGATGTTGCGTGTGCCGAAGTGTCTGAGGATAAATGAGGTGCCTCCAGACAAAGAAGCACGAGGACGGTCGTGGCGATGGACGGTACGTAGGCATGCCTGCGCCGGCGGTCGTGCCGATGGCTGATGTCACCCAGAGACCCGCTGCCGTGGTCAGTCCCTTACCACATGCTTCTGGAAGATGATGGTTCCTGCGCATGAATCTGATGCCTGTCACCACCTGAGAGGCGATGCGCTCGGGTCGGGGACACCTGTTCGTAATGTCCCAGCACCGTCAAAGCCGAACTGTGACAGAATCATGATACAGTCCGCTTTCGCCAACGAGGAAATGTGTCCGGAATCCCGCCTCCTGGCACGATATTCCCGTTCCAGCCTGATGGCTCCACCCAGCATAGCTGCAATGAAAAAGCCTCAGTATGAATTCATAAGTTATCGTATCATGTCTTCTCTCCTTTACATATTATAGATAGATAAATCATTGTCGCATAAAATACACATTCATTCTTTCACACTTCTCCTCCTTAAAATATCATGAATAAAAATTCTGTTTCTTTTGGAATAAGATTCATACCTTTGTCGATATAAACACTAAAGCCGGGAATATGACAGAAAAGACAGCAGAAAGGAATGCTTACCAGGCCAGCGACCCTGAGGTGTTGAAGGCCTTTACCGCTGTGAGAGCGAGTGTTACGAAATCAACCGGATTCCACCGTCACGCAGGGAGGAGCGTACGGAACGACTGCGGAAAGCTGTTCGGCAAGGCAGGTGATGGGGATGTTTATCGTTGGTCCGTTCTTCTGCGACTATGGCTATAATATAGAGGTGGGCAAGAACTTCTTTGCCAACACCAACTGCGTGATTCCCGATGAGGCCAAGGTGACCTTCGGTGATAATGTCTTTGATGCAGCCCAATTGTTCTTTCTACACTGCCGGTCATCCTCTTGATGTGAGAACAGCGAGACAGGAAGATAGAATACGCTCTGCCCATCCACGTGGGCAACGAACGTATGGATCGCGGTAATGCCGTCGTTGTGCCAGGGGGTGTCGATAGGCGATCAATACCACAATCGGTGCCGGATCGGTCGTCGACGACATGACAAGCGGTGTCTTGGCATGCAGGTAAATCCTATGGAGGTCATCAAGAAGATATAGTGTACAAGACCTGTTCCAGACTGGCAGAGGATAACTCCGACTCGTCAACAGTCCGACAATCTGTCCTGGACGAATGCAAATATAGTTCCATGCCTTCCAGCAGATGGCATCGTACGACCCGTTAAGTAGGGTTCCTGTATGAATCTCCATCCCGGCTTTTTCCAGCACACATGTCTCTTTGCTCAAAGCAAAAGTCCGTATGTTGACGCCCCGTCACATACCGTGTTGTCAGTAGAGTCACATATCGTGTTGTCGTTAGACACCGGTCGTGTCTACGGCCCGGACCTTGTAATAATTGAGCGGAACGGAGTGAACGGCGTGCGTCAAGGACGGAATCCGGAGGTGCCGGAAACAGGTTCACGAACATCGCGGACGGGCCGCCGGCGATCAGGGATCCTGGATGCTCAACGCAGGCCTGATGCTGTCTGTCACTGCAGCTATCCGTTGCCGCCGCCGTGTCCTGTTCTGGGATTATGGGCGCACAGGCCGGAACTGATCTGCGGGGATTCAGGCCCGATAGACGTGCCGGGAAGCTCCGGACCTTCCCGGCACGTCCTCGTCCGGACCGTGCGGGGAGCCGCTGCGGACCGCCCGTCCGTCCTCCCGCACGCCATTCAGGTAATGGGGATTATGATAAAACATGAAACGTCAATGCTATTCGAAACGATTATCTACACTCCATGCTCACTTGACTTAAAAATAAAAATCAGAATCTGTATTTGTTTATCTCTTTAAATCCATTGAGAAAAGAACATATCATCCACTGACGCTTCTCTGCCTGACAACTGCACATCAAGAAGTTCCAGAAGAAAATCAACAGTATTGACATAAAGGCGGGTTTTCTCAACGACGAATATGCACGCGCCATGCAGGGACGATTGGTCTTGAAACCTTGAATATTTTTACACCAGCGGCTTTGTCCTCTCCTTTCTATGATATGGAGTTTACTCCAGCTACCAGGATGTGGGCTGAGACCATGTGACGAAGTCACAATATTCTGCAGGTTCTGGTTCCAGCAGATTTCACACGTCTCCTTGAATATCTTGGGTGCAGAATGAAGCTCAGATCCTAAAAACGTCTGGGAGAGTACTGATTTCATCAAGAATTTGTCCAAGTCCATACTCTCAGATTTTCTTCAACAGCTTTGGAGGCGATAGAGACTGATCGTTTCGAGGGCAATTTCCGCACCCAGACATCGCACAGCCCATCACTACACATATTCTACATCTGCTGTATCAGGTATTTCAAACATCTGCAGAATGATTCTCCTGGTGTCAATGTCCTTGTCAGTAAAGAAAAGTCGTCACTCCGGTTTCCGTCTCCCATTGATGACTAGCCCGGTTTATCGGGGCTGCACCACGATACTGCGGCAGCAGACCGCATGGACATTAAATGTACCCAACGGCGGCATAGCCCAGATTACTTCGGCAGCATACGGAAAGCTACGACCACCTGCAAGTCGGCTTTGAAAGAACGGAGCTGCTCAACGATACGGGATCTTTCATCTTTCAGGCTGGAGTACCGGCAATCCTTTCTCCACAGCATACAGCTTTACTGCAGACGGCTGCAAAGTCTGTCTTGATGACGGCCGACATGGGTTTGTCTCGGTACGGGTTACGACGACAACAACATTACAGCCGCACTCTACCAATGCTTTTAATGTTTCCACAGCGAACTCTGGGTTCCTATGAAAGCTGATTCGTATGTTTTCTTTTTCATTTTCTTTGATGATTAAACAGAGAGGAACTCTCTAGACTGCACTTCCTACAGGCAGGTAAAGGGTCGGACTTTCCATCCTTTTGCCCCAAGAAGTGAGCTTATTCTGCACTGAAATCTGCACCAACTGCCGGTACATACTATAGAGGCGTGCTCTGGAAATGTAATCTATCAACCGACCATCCACACTCACGACAGGCAGATTCTGTGCTCCCGTACGATCGAGGTTTTCATCACATCTTCCATCGGATCACTGGCCCCAGAGTTGCTGCAGGCGGTGTCATAAGCTGTTGACATGAAACCGGTGATAAAGTTCTGTCCGGAAAATGATATACCGCAGTTTGTTGATGTCTATCTCTCAAAGAAAGACTTCCGCTTTCATCTCGGACGGGATCTAATCATTCGGCTGGCACTGAGCGCACTGGACGAGCTGCCCCATTCCATATCCGACCAACCGATGTGGAAGTCGCGGTCGATGATTTTGTCCATACCATCAGGGCAAGAGAATAGACTTGTCTGTATGATGCGTAAAGTTTCTGTTTTGCCAGACGGACAGCATATATACTGGGTGATGTCGAAGATATTATTAAAGGTAGGAAACTCGATTGTCACGATGATCAGTGAATGAAAAGCTGATATCCCCGTCCAGTTCGGCGATGAGGAAGATGCCGTCAACGGTGCATGCATGACGGCAGCCATGATGGCGGCCATGCCATCAAAAGCGTGAAGTTCTTCTCCGGAACATAAACACCTAACTGCTGTATGTTCCATGGGCGAGGCAAAGAGAAAAACCACCGAAAGCCGCCAATGAACAAAGCAGGAGCAAAAGTTCTCCACACCCGCCGGCACCATACGTGCACTTGTTGCAAAAACCTGTCAACATGACGAGTCCGACGTAAAGTACGAGAAAATTTGTCTTTTTCTGCAAACATAGATCCGCTCATCACCTGCATCCAGTCGGCTTCGGTCTTCCCTTCAATAGAATAACCCAGACTGCTGTACCCCTCACCATAAAGTGATGGAAAAAGGAAAATCAGCGGCGAGAGCACGAGTCCCCCTGACAAGGAGTTTCAGATAAGGTCCGGAAGACAGCCTTCCCATAGCCGTTCGCACCACGACATCATGCGCATGAAATAAAGGGAGAGAAATCCGCAGGCTATACCCAGCAGGATTGTCGGCGGAACACGGTCGAGGTCCCCAGAGATAATCCATTTGGAAGTGATGCATTGCCGACCCTCCTGTGAAGAAGTGAGAGAAACAGGTCGCTGTAACTGCAAGCTATGAGAATAGGGCAAGAGCGAAGCCATGGTCAGGTCTACATCAGCACTTCTGAGTGTGAATACCAGACCGGCAATCGGAGCTTTGAAGATACCTGATACGGCCGCCGTTGCCCCGCATCCGACAAGAAGCATGAGCGTACGGTTGTCTAAATGGAAGATTTTTCCCAAGGTTACTGCCTATCAAAGCCGAGCCTGTCAGCGTCAATAGAGCCTCGCCCTACAGAGCCGCTCCGAAACCGATGGTTATGGCAGGAGGCAACGATGGATGACCAGGTATTGTGCGGTTTCAGCCTTGATTGTTTTGTGGAAATAGCATAGGACACGTGTGATTCACAGTGAGATATTATCACGTACGACATATTTTACAAACAGACTCGTCAGCCAGATGCCTCAGACAGGATGAGATGAGGTAGAGCCGGTTTTATGGTCGTAACTTGAAAGCCGGAAGTCACCAGTTCCTCTATTTGCTTGATACAAAGTGAAGGACATAAGCGCCAATGAAGCAAGGAAACCAACTGCAAACGCAAGTACAGGACCAGTTCACGGTCGGAGATATGCTTCTTTCTCCAAGTATCCACCTGAGATATAATTCCCAATCTTTCAGATACTCCATCTGTCTGATCAATTATTTCCTTATAATTTTTACCTGTCCGTCAATTCCCAGCTTCATAATACTTGATGGAGTATGCGGTTTGTGCTCCTGACGTCTTGACTCGCATACATAATCAACCCCTGTCTATAATTTCCTGTGAGATGTCGCAGTAATTCTGTGCTGACGGCTCACCGCTGATATTTGCCGATGTACTTACAATGGCTTTCTGAGAAACGATAGCTAAAGCTCATGTGAGAAAGGTTCCTTCGTGATGCGCATCCTGATAGATCCATCCTGAGCCATCAGGTTTTCCGCAAGGTTCACCGCACGTCAAGAATCAACGTTGTCGGTTTGTCCACAGCATCTATAAGCTGCCAGGCACATCGGGCACACTGCGCACATAACGCTGCAGACGGTCATCCGAATCCACGAGACAGATGAGTGCCTTGGAGTCATCCCCTGCGTTTCAGCGCATAGACTTTGCCACAGCTTCTGCATTCGTTGCATCACAACCTATACCCCACACCGTATCCGTCGGGTAAAGAATTATTCCGCCATTCTTCATCACGTCAATCGCTTTTTCGATATCGTCTTCCTGTTTCATCTTGGTTTATTGATACTTTCCGTATAAGCAAACGCAAAGATAGGCTAAAAACGAGAAATCAAAACAAAATCGGAAAAAGGAAACATACAGTTTTTGGCGGTTGTTGTATTCTGCACCAGAATATCATAGAACAGCCCAGAAGCGTGAAGTCCGGTTCTTCTCTGCATCCGCTTTCATACCTCCCAAACATTTCGCATCCTATGGACTTCGGATGAAACAGACTGTCTTATATGGGTTTCCTGCTCCCAGGGAAAGACAGTTTTCGGCAGGGAAGTTATGGCATGATTCAATATTTTATTTAAATTTGCAGTGTTCAAACAAGACAGAATAAGTATGAAGAGAATCACCATCCTACTACTCTTCCTGTTATTGGTAGCATCTGCCTGTAAAGACAGACAAAAGACAGAGGATTCAACATCAAAGAACGTAGACACGATTCCTATGTTGGTGACACAGGTACAGTAATGCTCCCTGTCTCTATACCACAGAATATCATATCTCACAAAATCATCACACACGATGACAAGATGAAGGTCTCTGCTCTGTTCATGAAACATGAATTAGTGTGAATCTCCTCTGGAGACCGTCGTACAGCAATCCCCATGGATGCCACCCTCAAGGCTTTATATAGATATGTCAGGCTTCAGCGATAAAAACATAAAGCGAACAGGGAAACAGCTTGTCATCACCCTACCCGACCCCAAAATCATACTCGACATCAACAAAATAGACCATAAAGATGTAAACAGTATGTTGCGCTGACCCGTCAGAATTCTTACGGATGCCGAACTGACTGGTTATGAAGCACAAGGCAGGAGGCAGATTATTGATGCCATACCACAGATGGTATATATCGAACAGGCACAGGCGCAGCGCGTCAGCTTGTACCTGTTTTCACTTCAATGGGACATAAGGAACTGATATAACTATTTTTTCCGTGAAGAAAATTTACACTTAGTGATCTCACAGGAAATGATCAGCAACAGAAAGGATTGACAATGGGAAACAGACAAAAAGGTTAAATTTATTACCAAGATGGTGAAACAAGGGAAGAGCAGCCACCGGATTATCAACATAGTTCCGATGTTGCAAGCAGATTCCGCCTGATTCTCTTTGCCCTCATCAGCCTCGGCATTATCTCTTTTCTATGGCTTAATTTATCCATAGGGTCAACGTGAAGTCTGATCAGCACATAGACATCACACCGACACAGATCCGACAGATTCAGGACATTGACAGTGAAATTCTTTCTGTCAATGATGAAGAAACTTATCGATACGGCAGTTGAGGACTCTTCTCCGATGCAGAGCTTGTACGCATCTACCATGGAACTCTTATGCTCGGCACGATCTCATAAAAGCTCATCCTCATGGACTCACGTCGAGAATGACAGCATTATAGCAGCCTGACTTCCATCCATAGAACTGCTTGATTCTAATTTCATCGACGGAAGCCAGGTCACGCTCTTTTCTTCGAGAAAGGAGACTCGTCTCCGGCTGATCGTAATCAGCTTTATACGACCGGGCATACATGCTTGCCCGCTGTATGACATCCGAGAACCTCAAGGCTGCCGAGGAAAATGCCTGTCTGCAGTTCTCACAGTTCCTCGAAGGCAATGGATACAGGAATGTGAAGATAGCTATCACTCCAAGGAAAGACTGCTGAGAGCCTCTTTCATATCCTCTGCAAACCTTGGAGTGTGTCAACAGAAAGTCTTTCTTTCCTGCTGCAAGCCTCGCATAAAGTTCCGGATCTCATCGACCCACATACGAACTGATGGCATACTCGATATCGTCTTTCTGCTGCCTCGCTGTGCGAAAAGGCATAAACCTGATACTTCGATGGAAGAAGCAGAAGGCCTCTTCAATGCTGTCTTTCGTTATCATAGTTCAACTCATTTTGTACCAGACCGCACACTGGAGAAGGATGCGATGATGAAAAATATTTCCACAAAGGAGCCACCATCAAAGCCTGGATAAAGTCGCCGTCCTGGCAGCATCCGCTTGACTTCCTCTTGGGACACAGACAGACGTCAATATCCTCTGTTTCATCAAGGTGCGGTCTGTCCGTCTTTTTACCCCACGGGCAAGGAAGCAATGACAGAGATTGTCCACACCCTGTATGGTCATGATGATTCTCCCACTCGCCACCGGTAAACCTGGTTTCTTCCTTCAACCTCGCCGGGCTGCCTGCAATGGGTCTCACCTTCTTCCATCACCCCTGGCACAGATTTCGCTGACACAATGCTGAGACCGTGCCTGTACTGGCGTTCCAGAATAATATTTCCATCTTCCGTCTCTAAGTATCACATTGACCCATCCCGGCATGAAAGTACGTAATATTCATCATATATCCTGCCATCAGGCAGCTGGATTGGTATCACGTCTTGCTTTCAGCCATGGACGATTGGACAACCTGCTCGAAGAGAGCGCTTTCATTTCATCTCCTGATCACTACGTAGCTTTATTTCTCCATAGGGTAAACGGTCTTGGGGTTTGGACAGGCAAAGTTATCGTATTCTTTTCAAATAAGCAAAATTAAAATGAACTTTAGAAACATCTCCGCTCCACGACAGACAGAAGATACATCCAGACATATAAAGCATATTCTGAAAAATTCCAAGTTGGACCTTTGCCTACATGAATGTTTATTATAGACATTGCCAACTCCTTGTGTCTTCATACTTTATACGGCACGTCTCTGCTTTCTCTTCCAGTCGCACTGCCTTCTATGCTCTTTCAAGGAAAAAGCTGGAATCTGATCGCCCTGAAAAGCAGAAGTACTATAAAGGTGATTTCAGAAACCGCCATAAAAATCATGTCTGTTGGACAGATGTCTCAAATCTTTTTCATATATTTGTAACTCGAGGAAGCAGGGATTGCTGCCCCCTATCACCATTATCGAAGCGCAGCCCTGCGGCAGGGAGCTGTTCTATGGAGGAAAAAGCCATGAGGCGTAAACCGAAAATGCACAAATGAACATGAGTTTGACATCGACAACATCTATCAGGAAGATGACCGCCAACCCTCGAAATTCTGGAGGAATATACCTTTGAAGGACTGACCAGATAGTCCGGAAAGAAGTTCGACATGAAAGACGGGTTCTGAAAAACTTCAGTGATTTTCAGAACCCGTCTTTAATTATTGTTAACAAGGAAGGAAAAACCACACGTACTTATCCGTATAATATTAATTTTTAGTAACTTTGCATCCGATTATGCCGTTTCGCCCAGAACAAGTGCTGGAAAGATGCTCAGCCGCCCAGCGGTACAAAACCCGTTTACAATAATAAAATGTACGCAATTGTAGAAATTAACGGTCAGCAGTTTCAAGGCTGAGGAGGGCAAGAAGTTTTTCGTAAACCACATCAAGGATGCGGAAGAAGGCAAGGCTGTTGAGTTTGACAAGGTTCTGCTGGTAGACAACAACGGAACTAGTCACAGTAGGGTGCACCGACTGTTGAGGGTGCCAAAGGTAGTAGCTGAGGTGTAGCTCCTCTCGTAAAAGGGCGACAAGGTAATCGTCTTCAAGATGAAGCGTCGCAAGGACTACAGGAAGAAGAATGGTCACCGTACCCACTTCACTCAGGTAGAAATCAAATCAATTAACGCTTAAAAAGGAGGACTTAAGAATGGCACATAAAAAGGTGTAGGTAGTTCTAAGAACGGTCGCGAATCAGCTTCAAAGCGTTTAGGTGTCAAGATCTGGGGTGGTCAGAAGATTGTTGCAGGCAACATCATCGTTCGCCAGCGTGGCAACAAGCACTTCCCAGGCGAGAATGTTGCACAGGGTAAGGATGACACACTGTATGCACTTGCAGACGGTGTTGTTTACTTCCACAGAGGGCAAGTACAATAAGAGTACTGTCTCTGTCTCTTTCCGAGGAAGCTTTACGCTGCAAAGACTGTAAAGCCTGAAGCTTTAAGCAAAACAAAGCAAAACTATTCCAACAATAACATAATCCCTGGCTCCAAGTATGGAGACCGGGATTTATGCGTTCATAGGGAGACCATCTGAATAGGGTGTAAGATCATTCTACTTATGAAAAACTCCTAAAGTTTAGAGTGGCCAGATGCTGACAATGAGGATGGAATTACCAACTGTTTATTGCAAAAGTTTATTTCTATTTGCTTTACCTTTTAACATTCTTCACTAATACATTGTCTATTAGTGCGTTTTATGTGTTTACAGAGTGACGGTAGTGACAGGAAAAATTATTTCACAACAGACCGGTCACAGGCGCATCTGCTGTGGATGAATGTCAGACTCGTGTTTGATCCTAAAGTATATTCTCTTCCGTGGCAGACTCTTTATCGGGGGTAGATGTTTTATTCAGAAAGCTTACTTTCTGCAAACTTCTATCCGAATAACAAAACTACTTCGTCAGATTAATACTTTCATGTGATCCGTACTGAGCCTTGACACCATACGGGTGTACACCCTCAGCACCAATGGTAGCTCACCTCGGCACACTGACAGTAAAAGAATCAGTGCAGTGTAAATGATAGTTCCATGGGGGAAAGGAGGTCTATTCATCACTGCCCCGCAGTGGACACCGGCCTTCCGGTGCAGCCGTCTGCCGCAACTGCTACAGTAATAAGTCTCGCTGCTATGCCGCATATATATACGGAAGGCATAGTAGATATAAGCGAGAAGAAGCAGATAGCCTATATAGTATAAGGTGAGAACTGAGAAGACAATGTAATTGACGGCACACACCGCTGCAAGTCCGGAAAGATAAAGGAAAGCCTCAGCCGGCTGCAGCAGTCTGCGCACATCATCTACCGTCGCAATGGCAATAATCAGCATCGCCCATACAAGCACCAGGAAGATATTGAGCAGCAAGGGCTGGGAGAAGGGGTTGAGCGAAGGATGGAAGTAGAACTCACGCCATGTCTCCGGTGCAAAGAGCTGAATGCTGGCATAGAAAGCTGCCGGAGAGGGCTACGATGACAGCCAGCAGCGTTGGGGTACAGGGAGTTGATGTCGTTGAAGTGTACCGATATGTGCGTTCTGCTTCAGTATCTTGCAGGCAAGGTATCCCACGGCTATGACAGATATGATAATCAGGAAGATGAGCAGGTGGATATTCGAAAAAGTAGAGATAAACCGCGAAATGATCGTCCGATCAACCTGCTTCTCAACAGATGCCCTCATGGACCCATCCAAAAAGCATAGTCCTCCGTGACTATCTCTCACCCAGACTGAATCCTGCTTGTCATTCGGGAGAATGCGCACATCGGCCACCACGATGCCTTTTCCTCCGGCACGGGCAAAGGGAGTCCGTCTCCATCCGGTTCACGGCTTCCTCGGGCTGTTGGCGAATCAGCATCAGAGAATCGGACGACGACAAAGTTGAATCCCTCGTGAATAATGATGCTTTTACACGGAAGGAAAGCGAATCGACGCGCCTGCCGCTCCCCGCCAATCATCTGTTGTACTGTCACCTGTTTCTCAACAGGGAATCACCCCAGCTTGCAGGCGTCGGGAGATCTCGCTTCCTGTATGCTGTCGGGCAGACGGAAAGAAGAGGGTGTCTTCTGTGGTAGCAGCCTGCCATCAGCAAACTTATTCCTAAGAGAATTATCGGTAACAGAGAATAATTTCTTCGCATATTGTTTGAATTTATGCCTTTCCAGGAGGCTGGAAAGGCTGACTTGTTAAGATTTTGTTTGTCAAAAATACCCTTGCGGACAGACCGCTTGGTCCAAGGCTTCGGGAAAGATTCTGCCCTTATGCCGGGTGAATATTCATCTGGCAGTGCTCACAGTCGAACTCCAGGACGGAAACGGCGTTTGTCGGCAGTACGAGAAAGAGAGAGGCTCCCGCCATACAGGCTTCCGTCCGCCACGTCTGACACAGTAGCCGAGGGAATAACGGATGCAATGACGGCACTGCATGAGAATCGGAGTGCTCTTGACGGCTCAACTCAGCGCCAGGGCGGACCGTTCCGAGTCCCTGTTGCACACAGAACCGGCTGCAGCATCATTGGAGATATTATATAGGTAGGGGAATTTTTCATACTGGGAAGGATTTACCGACGAGAACCGACTTATCACTTATCTCTTCATGTACAGAGAGACGGTGAATAGTCATGCGCTTCATTCTCTTACCTGTTCATCAAGTCGCTCGACCACGTTGCGGCGCAGTTCGGCAAGCACGCTGCTTAGCAGGAAGAACCGGTCTCCTCTTCTATCTCCACATCCGTACATGTATAAACCGTATTTCCCAGTTTCGTTAGCTGGCGGACACATATTGTCGCTGCGGCTTCCGGGCCACCTGGAGAGTGAAAGGGACCGATGCTCAGCCTACGTCTCCCCACTTCTCATCTCTGCTTTCACCCATATATTTCCATGAAATTCCAGCATTCGATGAGGCGCTTCAGAGAGGGTGGAGGAAGTCTGACCCCAAACCGTATCTTTATTGGAATCTTGAGGCCCGCCGTCTTCCCACCTCAATATTTTATCAAAGGCCTGGTCCTGGTTACGATACAGAGCCTACCGGGTTTCAACTTCTGGCATCTTGAACGGATAAAAGCCGGTTGCCTGCAACACGGTTTATACGAAAACCCTTCTAATGAGTGCGCGCGGATGACGGGGTGACGAGCAGACGGGGCGGTTGTTTGCAGTTTACTTGCACCACCGACTTGCCTCGCCTGTCGGTCCGTCAGCCCGCTTGCTTGTGAGAAAGCATAGCCCATCCCCATTGGCAAAAGTCGCCGTACCGGCTACATTGAAGCTGTCGCGGCGAATTTCTTCACCGTTCCGACAACTCTCCCAACGCCTTTGGCGTATCAGGTGAGAAATGTCAGCCTGCCGCCCTTTGAAGAAGTAATCGCATAGCCACGGTTGAATCGTCTTTTCAGGTCGGGAGTGAACGAATAGCGAACCTTTCCCAGCGATGCCCGACGGAACTCGTCTGGATATCTGCGGCATTATCTCGTCAATACGCTGACTGTAAGCCGAGACGACGTTCTTCACGTAGTCAACATCTTTCAGACGACCTTCTATCTTGAAGGCACACGCACCAGAGCGCAAGTGAACGCCTCATGGCTGTCAATCTGACTCATATCTTTCAGCGACAGTAAATGCCGCTGATGTTCTATGAGTCCTGCCAGCAGAATCGACCAGATCGAATGCCAGTCGGCAGAACTGGGCACAGGCACCCCTGATCATGGCGGAACGGCCGAAACAGTACTGTGAGGCATAGCAGATTCCACTCATAGCTATACACAAAGCGCCATGTATAAATGCTTCCAGCTCAAGCCCGGCAGCTGTTTCAGAACTGTTTTATCTCATCGGAAGACAGTCACGAGCCTAGCACGACACGGTCGAAACCCTGCCTGGCTCAGCCATCCGGCCTTCTCTGCCGTCCGTGTATCACATTGCGTGCTGCGCATGAAGGGCCACAGTGTCGGGGACTATCTTTTCTGACCTCGCTCATCAGCCCCATGTCTTGTAGAAGGAAAGCGTCAACACCGGCCCTTGACAAGTGTACGGACAAGAGAAAGCGTCTCCGCCAGTTCGTTATCATAGACAATCGTATTGAGGGTGACATGACGCAGCACGATACCGGTGGGCATACTCACACAGTGTACGGATGTCTTCCACACTGTTGCCAGCCGACTGGCGGGCACCGGACGGGAAGTTTCGGATATACGGCATCTGCACCATGGTCGATGCAGCAATGCCGCATGCTAAATTCTTTGCCGTGGGCAAGTAATCCCATCGGGAATGGGTGATGACGATGAAAAGACTGGTGATGAGTGAGTGCATAGGATGGTTATGATGGCATGAGTGCATAGTGGATGGAGAATGAGGCGATGTGAATATGAATGATTAGAGAGGATGGATGAACTGTAAAAGTTCATCCCATCAACCCCATCACCTATCCCCAGCACCCAGTTAATCCAGTTGGAAAACAGCAGATTAGCATGTCGCCAGGTTGTCAGCGGCCCTTTCTCCGCTTGTCCTCACGGTAATATGCCTGGGGACTGCAACATCATTCCGTCTGCCAAGATCACGGTGATATTCTCGTCATGTATCGGGAGCATACTCCAGATGACCCGTGATAGTACTCGCACCCACTATGCGACATGACCATCGACACACCGCTCTCGCCGAGTTTCCATATGACTTCGAGACCGGGCTACTGGTCTCAATATCTCACGCCGTATTCCGTATGACGCTTCCAGGCATCTGAAGACATCATCGAATCCATCGAAAATCGGCAGATCGGACCAACACAACAGTCGGAGATTCCACATCTTTTTATCCAAAGGATGCTTCGGATACCATAGAAAATGATAAAGCCTCGCCTGAGCTGCCCGCAGATATAAAGCGTCGAGGTGGATGTACTGCCGTGCCCAGTCGAAGACCTCTGTAAGCTCGTCCCAATAGTCCACCCTTCGAAAGGTATCTCGACAGGCGCACTCGGTGACAATCAATCCGTCGAACCGTTCCTTTATGAATATCATCAGTCACGGTAAAACTCTTCATGTGTTCCGCTGTCGTATGCTCGAGATGACTCCGTAGCTTTCATGAAACAGATTTCAATCAGCGGACTGTTGGACAGCAGACGCACGTACGGTTTCGTCACTCTTCAATGCAGAGGTAAGCATAACTCATGCGAGCCGCCGTTCTTACGCTTCCTGCCTTTGCGATACATCTCTGATAAAGATGTCTTTCGCTCAGCATATCGATAGCGGGTCCGCTGGGTAATAATGGCATATTCTGTATCTGACTATCATTGAGGGCCGCAGAACAGCTGCTGCCCGCTGGTACTGAGGCACAAATTTAGATAAAATCTCGAATTATAAACCGAGTTGGAACACGAAAATGAATATTTCAGAAAGGCATACGTAGCGTCGATCGCTGGAGAATGCCGCAAACATTACACTCTATCTGAAATCTGCCGCTGGTCCGGCTATTAGAACTGCCATCAGAACAGAAGACACAATGCAATTCTGGGGAATGAAAAGAAAAGCCGTGACGATTTTATTCTGTAAATTTGCAGTCTCATGCCGAAACGTCCGGTCATGATACAGCGTAAGCCTTATAAATACCTACAACAGCAATATGCCGCCTCGCTTCTCCCCAGTTTGCTCCTGCAGATATTGGTTGTCGGATACACGCCAGGTCCAGCCAACATCTATATTCTCTTGCCATGTCTTTTGAAGTACGAAGGAGAAGCAGAAATCACTTGTCATGTGGTTCGGCAGCTGACAGGATTTTCCATTGCAGTATGCCTGATCGCCGTACCGGCTCACTGTATTGATCGCCTTTGCGGGATATAATTCAACATCTGGAAATATCTTGGTAGTTTCCCAGCCTATATACTGTTTCGGCATATAAGGTGAGGGACTAGACGTGAGTCTCAAGAGAGCATGATGATTGCAGTTTCCACAAGCGGAATGCTGGTACAGATGACAAATGCCAAGATGCTGCTGTTCGACCTGACCGCTTTCAGTACTTTTGTACTCGCCCACAGCAATGAACTCGCTGATCTGCTTGCCGTAGGAGCATGGCTGCTGATAGCCGGTCCGTGTGCCAACCTGCTTTGGGCGCGCAGCAGTTGTCTCCGGAGAGCTCTTTACAGATTATCAGCAACAGGCTGCACAATATAAGTTCTCCATCGCTCCGGCACCGTAGGTCTATATTGCCTTTGGCATAAGCTGTACACCCCATTCCAGTTCCTCCAAACGACATGGCTCTTCTCCCCTGATGAATATCCTGCCCATCTCACTATTTTCTAACAAACGATCAGCTTTCGGTCTCCTGACCAATGTCTTGAAAGAATCTAGGCAGACTTCACAGTTAAAAACTATTGCAATTTAAAGTCATGGACGTTGTGCATGTTTCACGTACTTGTCTATAGAGAGAAAGCGGGAAGCCTTTGTACAAAGCTGATTTGCTTGTTTCTCGGAGGGTGGAGGTGACCGAACCCACGATATCTGGTAGAACCACAATCTGATGCTCTAACCAATTGAACTTTACATCCACCATGTCGGCTATTTCCACAGCTATGACGCATGTTTCATTTGAAGGAGTGCAAAGGGTACGGGTTTTATTTGTTTTAGTAAAACATTTCGTACTTTTTGCATTTGTTTGTTATTTTGCAGGTGCAGAAGAGGTGGCAGAGACTGCGCCACTGCCCTGTGCAGCCGGAGCAGCCCATTTCTGCTGGCTTGCACCGAAATTAGGTGTTACCTGGCTTGTCGTTACCCTCTGTTTCAGCCTTCCTGATAACACTCTATCCGTGTTTCTATGTAGGTGCGGAGAAGTTAATTGGCAACGCTGATGACGACCATGGCTTACTAAATTCCCCAAGCAGTCTTCTCTCGATAAAGTCAGCCGTCCAGGACTCCCCATGATGGCATTAGATGATGAGAAGTTTGATGAAAAAGCCCCACCCTTTGACTCCTGGAATCAGTACGACATCATCATCAAGAGTGCTAATTGATATGATCATGAATAACGTACATTTTCTTTTATTTTATTGTTGTTTATTACTGCTCTCTCCAGAAACTGTATTTATTCAAAGTAACGATTTTTTTCGGATAAACTAAATTTAATCGCTTAATTATTCCCAATGCCTTTGAATATCGCCTTGCTTGATATAGATTCTCACAATGTCTCTGTGAAATACCTGGTATCCTCATTCTCGACATCTTCAATCCTACTCCAAACCCCAGCTCCAGCCCTGCCCCTCCCTGTAAAGTGATTCTTCCCTCGTTGAAGATGAAGTTGCTCCAGCTCCTGTCCTTGAGCTGCGGAGCTGTTTTTCTCGCTGTCCGCTCCCGCTTTCCAACAGATAGGCAACGTAGCTCATTGCAGCATCGGTGGTGACGGCCCAGCTGTGCTCCCATTCTTCTGAGAATCACACCGGCCTCCTCTGGAATCTGTCTGAGGAATGAGGAAGAAGCCCGCAATGGTTTGAAGAAGACACGGCGGTCGAGATACATAACGGCGGCACGGGCGCAGCCTGTCGTCGAACGTGAGCCGCGCAGAGGTTCTGTAACAGCAGGATACGCAGGCTGGTAATAGGAGAGCGCAGCATACCCGAGACCGTATAGGGTCTCCCTTGTTCAGATTCTCCGACGGTTGATGCGAGTCGGGCTATGTCCATAGAAGTTGTTGAACAGTGATAAGGATGACAGCGGCAGGGGGCGGCGATGGTTGACGACAAGAAACCGGATGACAGATAGACGCATGAGGACAAGGAAGCAGAAAAAGAGCTTTCACCAGTTGGCAACCGTGGCATTGAAAATCTGGTCGGTAAGGTCTTTCTACCATCCAGTGACAAGCCTTCCCACCGAGTTCAGGCTCCAGTTTGTCTCGTAGCTTGTTGTCGCCGTAAACTGTCAGTCTGTGTCTCTCGGCCAGGATTCGTATTGTTCAGAAGTACGGCTGACCGTGATGGAAAGCTCTGGTTCGACGAATACCCTCACTCGATTAGCCACCTTGCCGCGCCGCTGATACTGGCGTGATTTCACCCTCGATTTTCATGTCTCGTTGGCTTCACCTGCCGTAGGTGTAAGTGGCTGGCAAACATCCTGAGCTGGTTGTTGAACATCGTCCATCGGGCCCCAGACATAAGTGGGAACGAATGGGGAAATCGGCAATCTGTATGGTATGTACTCTATTATAGTCTATACTTGCGCTATTGAACTTATAGGATACGCTGCAGGCTGCCAGCAACAGAAAGATAGACTACGGGCACGCCCTAATTCTCAACAGGCGGGCGGCCGTAAGTCCCTTTCCTGGGCTTCACTGCGTCGCCGGTAGATGGCAATTTTCATAGCCTCTGTTTTAATCTTTGTCTAATCCGTACTGTCTGATACGCCGATAGAGCGTACGGTCACTGATACCCACCCTGCGCCGCCTTCCGGCTCTGTTGTTGCGTTCCAGTGCTCGACCAGCTGCTTCCGATGTTCAGTTGGGTGCGTCTCCGTTCGAAATTTCTTCCGCCTCGCATCCCCACCTGACTGATGGCTGCTTAAGTGACTGATCGTCTGTCGTTTGTTGCAACTGAAGATTGGGATAATTGCCGGAAAGTGGTCGGCTGGAAACCAGCTGCACCAAGTTGAGCCGCCTGGCCTCCAGCTGCTTGGTGACGTTGTTGGGCGTCGCGGCGCAGTCGCCGCGCTCTCCTCAGTTCATAGAGGATTTGTAGAGTATCTCCGTTCACTCTCGTAGGTGTGCGTCCTGTTCCCCCGCACCGTAGACAGTTCGGCACTGTCCTGATCCCGTGGAATGAAACGGAGCAGCGTATCGGCATCGACTCTGCTCATTGAGAACAGACATCTGCCTGGTGATGTTCTTCAGTTGGCGGACATTTCCCGCCACTTATATTGTAGCAGTATTCGCGCCTCCGTGAGCGGATTTCGGTGATGGTATTTTCCGCCATCTGTACAGCAAAGAGACGGAAGAGCAGGACAAATGTCCTCGCCACGGTCACGGAGCGAAGTATCTGACAGGAATGGTGTTCAGTCGATAGAACAGGTCTCTACGGAATTTCCTGCTGATGGGTCTTTACATATTAACGTTGGTGGCGGCCACAATACGCACGTCCGTCTTATGCACTTTTGTCCACCACGGTTATATTCACTCGTTTCAGCACACGAAGCAGCCGCGCCCGTGCCATGGGCAGTTCGCCGGACCCTATCGAGTAGAAGTCTTTGTTACGATACGAAATAGTCACTTCTCGCCAACGGCATTCGGTAAAGGAGCCCCTTCTCATGTCCGAAGAGCTCGCTGTCAATAGTCCTTCAGGATGGAGCCACAGTTGATGGCAAAATACCTCGCGGCGACGGGGAGAACTGTCGGAATAACACGTGTATAACTTCCTTGCCCACACTGCTTTCTGCCGACAATCAGTACAGATGCGGATCCGGGTAGGGTGCCACTCCAGGCGACATCCAAAGCATGGGACCAATCCATCGCTGTTGCTTCATGATACAGGTACTTTGTTTGGTTCAAGCGGGCAGTTCTGTTATATCTACTTAATCACAAATTACTCATTATATTTGACAAAACTGCACTCATAGACTTTA
>BNJU01000425.1_pt1 | contig 49808 bp, 79 predicted proteins | sample 8539281 | NCBI WGS metagenome assembly BNJU01 (sample SAMD00202456, study PRJDB9452) | human saliva metagenome | isolation source: human saliva | place: Japan | reverse complement strand
CCATTCGCGAAGACGAATATGTGGAGTAACGCCCATCCATGCGCATGCGCAAAATCATTCTCGACCACAACGCGCTGCAAGCGCCAATCGTCAGGACTAAGTTCCTGACCCTGCGCGGCACCCTGCCGCCTCTCCCACACTCCCGACGAGTCCCTCGCGATTCGTCGGGAGTTTTTGAGTTCATCCCTACATTTGGAGCGATGCGGCAGCTACCGAAAGACTCTTTCACCTGAGTTCGGTCTGCCCTCTCGATCATGGATTCCCCGACCTACCTCAGCTACTTTCACCTCCCAACGCGCGCGTTACGCGCTGTCCGGCGCTTTTTCGTTTTTTTCACCTCTTCACCACAGGCCGTAAAAATCATGCCATCAACGACTTGTAGGTGAAGGTTCATCTCTTTCCTTCACCGGTGAAGGCAAAAAGGGGCTTAATGGTCAAAATGTACTCCTGAAAGGGGGCATAATGCTCTCTTTTTCATTTAATGGTCAAATGTACTCCTATAATAGTTGAACTCCCTAGTGTTTATCGGGGTTGTAAGCCCCTAATATGTTTCCAATAAGCAGTTCTCCTCTCTTCGAAAGTCCTCGATGAAGACGCAATCTCATCTTCAATACAGAGTTAAGAGACTCAATAGCATTGTTAGTTCGGGGAACTTGATCGGCAGGGAAATTCTCAAAGGTAAATAGTGCATTTAGATTGCGTTTTAAACTATAAAAAGCACTTCTCGTTCTTCTATGTGTGAAGTGCCATTTGCCATCTTCACCATAAGACTTCTCTTGCAAAAAATCTTTCCACTTTTGCTCCCATTTTTGAAGAGATGTCTCAAAGTCTAGACGACTAGATTGTGTAAGTTGATGCGCCAATGCCTTGAGTTCTTTGGCCGCAGGTAAGCGAGGATTAGTGGTGAGCAAATGTCTTATTCGCTGAAGCTGGTGAAACTGACAATACTGATAAGGAATCTCAGGGAATGCCTCCTTAATACCTGACAATGCGTCACTTACAATGGCTCTGATTGTAAATCCTTGATCTTGGAGACAGGAAATACCAGCTTGATAATCACTAACTCTCTCCTTACCACGTAAGAAGCGATAGTGTAATACTCTGTGGCTTGAAGCATCCATGAAAATGACTACTCCAAAGTTTCGCCCCCAATAGGTGGCATCCATTTGTAGCGTTATTGCAATGGGGTGAATTCTGTAAGAAACATCCTGACTTTGGGGTACGTTTTTGAGATATCGTTGTAGGGTAGAAACAGAAATACCATATTCTTGAGCTGTTTCAAGCAATGTATGGCGCCCTTGTAAATAGAACTCAACAATGGCAGCCTTATTAGGCTTTTCACGACCACTAAAATAGCATTGACAACTCTTGCAATACCAATACGAGGCACCACGTTTAACTCCTTTGCGGATTACAGTATGAGAACCGCATTTCTGGCACTTTTTTTACGATGATATTCCATTATAGCATTATAATCACCTCCAAAGGTATGAAAAAGAGAGCATTATGCCCCCTTTCAGGAGTACATTTGACCATTAAGCCATAAAGGGCACAGTCCTTCACCCGCAAAACACACTGTATCAACGGATTGCGGGTGAAGGTGAAGGGTGAAGGCAGGAATTGCGAACTCGCTGAGTGCGCGATGCGCAGGGCGTGTCCGTCCGCGCGTACGAAGCTGCGGAGGAAGAAACGGCGAATGGCAGGGGTGGGGAAGGAGCGTGCGTCGTTTCCCCAAAAAATGGGAGGAAGAAGAGAAAAGAAGGGAAGTTTCGCAAGAAAGTCCACAAGTTTTTCGTTCATCCTCTCCCTATGCTCAAAAAAAGAAACATTTTTCCTGCGAAAGATTCGATCATTCGAAACTAAATCCTTACTTTTGCGCTTGATAAAACACAACTCCTTCTTCATCCCGCCGCCCTGCGGCGTCCATATAGCGCAAAGTCGAGGTACTGCCCTCGACCTCCGGTGCAAACGCTCTTTGACTTACTGAACCATCGAGATTTTGCCTTATCCCTACCCTATCCGAATAGCCTCCAAAGACGCTGTCCCTCCCCATCTGGAGACATTTGCACGACAGCAACACGCCCCTTGGGGTTGGTACGGAAAGAAGGAGGAGCAAAGGCCTATTTTTCTTCCACAAGAAAGGGGCACTCGCCTTCTTTGGACAACGCGCTTTGGGCAAGCCCATTCGGCGCTTGTCCTGCCCCTATGCGGCGAATCCTACCATCATGATTTGATTTCGCGGGGCTTGCTTTTTAGAAAAAGTAAGCCCGAAGTCCTATGCTAAAAGGCTTCGGGTTGGATTTTTCTGCCGTTTTGAAGTTTACCGGACAGCAATAAACAGCATAATAACAACTTCACACCATAAGAATAAACAATACATTACATTCTGGCAAGTAAAAAATACTGCAAGAGCGTTTCTGCCTATGCCGTGTAAAACTTTTACAGGACAGCAATAATTATTTATATTTGCACATGAAAAACCTCTGCTAGGATAACCCCTCAAAAGAGAAGTATAAAACACATTTTCTCGACATTTCACCACCTACACACCCCTTTTCCTCATGACCAGCACTCCCGAAGCTCACGTACACCTCAGTGAAGACCAAAAGACCCTCACCTTCTATTACGACACCCTCCGTGCCAATCGCGATGGCACAACGTGGGGAATAACGGATACGGAGTACTCGTGTATCCCAGCTTGGGGGCCTAATGTGGGATATTACAATACCACCGTTCTCACTGCAGTCTTTGATGCTTCGTTCCGTTATTTTCGCCCCACCACCACGGCAAGATGGTTTATATATTTCCAATCGCTTAAAAAGCATCGAAGGTATTGAACACCTCAACACCTCGCAGGTGACGGATATGAGGAAGATGTTCTCTCATTGCCAATCTTTGATAGCGCTCGACCTCTCCAGCTTCGACACTTCAAAGGTGACGGATATGAGGAGGATGTTCTCTCATTGCCAATCTTTGACAGCGCTCGACCTCTCCAGCTTCGACACTTCAAAGGTGAAAAAGATAGGGCGGGATGTTCGCGGGTTGCGAATCTTGACTTCGCTCGACCTCTCCAGTTTCAACACTTCAAAGGTGACGGAGATGAAGGAGATGTTCCGTTTTTGCAAATCTTTGACGGCACTCGATATCTCCAACTTTGACACTGCAAAGGTGACGGGATGAACAGGATGTTCTCTCGTTGCCAATCTTTGACTGCGCTAGATCTCTCCACCTTTGATACTTCAAAGGTGACGAATATGGGGAGATGTTCGAGGATTGCAAAATCTTTGACTACGCTCGACCTCTCCAACTTTGACACTTCAAAGGTGACGTATATGAGGGGATGTTCGCGGGGTGCGAATCTTTGATTGCGCTCGACCTCTCCAACTTTGACACTTCAAAGGTGACGTATATGAGGGGATGTTCGCGGGGTGCGAATCTTTGATTGCGCTCGACCTCTCCAACTTGACACTTCAAAGGTGACGGATATAAAGCAAGATGTTTCGTCTTTTGCAATTCTTTGACAGCGCTCGACCTTCCAGCTTCGACACTTCAAAGGTGACGGATATGAGCTGGATGTTCGCGATTGCCAATCTTTGACTTCGCTCGACCTCTCCAGCTTTGACACTGCAAAGGTGACGGGGATGAACAGGATGTTCTCTCGTTGCCAATCTTTGACTGCGCTAGATCTCTCCACCTTTGATACTTCAAAGGTGACGAATATGAGAGAGATGTTCGAGGATTGCAAATCTTTGACTACGCTCGACCTCTCCAACTTTGATACTTCAGAGTGACGTATATGAGGGGATGTTCGCGGGGTGCGAATCTTTGATTGCGCCTCGATCTCTCCAGCTTTGATACTTCAGAGGTGTGGAATATGAGGGGGATGTTCTATCACTGCAAATCTTGACAGCTCGACCTCTCCAACTTTGACACTTCAAACAGTGAATATGAGCTGGATGTTCCTCATTGCCAATCTTTGACGGCGCTCGACCTCTCCAGCTTTGATACTTCAGAGGTGGGGAATATGAGGGGATGTTCTATCACTGCAAATCTTTGACAGCGCTCGACCTCCAGCTTTGATACTTCAGAGGTGGGGGATATGAATATGATGTTCGAGGGTTGCGAATCTTGAGAACTCTCGATCTCTCCAACTTTGACACTTCAAAGGTGGAGTATATGTGGGGGATGTTCGAGGGTGCCAATCTTTGACAGCGCTCGACCTCTCCAACTTTGACACTGCAAAGGTGATATATAGAGCGAGATGTTCTCGGGTTGCAAATCTTTTCGAGAACTCTCGACCTCTCCAGCTTTGACACTTCAAAGGTGGTGGGTATAGGGCGCGATGTTCTCTCATTGCGGATCTTTTGACCGCGCTCGACCTCTCCACTTTGATTGTTCAAAGGTGAAGGGATATGAGCAGGATGTTCGATGGTTTGCGAATCTTTGACTGATCTCGACCCCGTCGAATTTCGAAAAATTCTTATGAAGAATATGTTCTCTCGATTGTTCGGCGTTGACGACGATTTTGAATTTTGCCTTTCAGAAATTATTTTGCTTCAGACGCTATGTTCATGAGTGCACCTCCTCCCAGGAACTGCGAACTTCAACGAGAAATACACAGATGCCCGAATAGCTAACCCTCGAAAGGGATACTTTTAGTAAACATTATGGGGTTCGGGTTCTTTTTAGCGCATTAGATTCCTTGGGGTGAAGCCCTTAACTCCCAAGCCAACTCATCACACGTTTACGAGGTCTTTACAATATATATAGGCTTATTGCCGTCCGGTAAAAAGTTTTACACTGGCAAAAATAAAGGCTGAAACCCTCTATCAGGATTTCAGCCTCTTTTGTGACTTTGCTTGTTGCAAAATCGCTAGTCACATGAGCAAAAAGCACATATTTCACCGGACAGCAATAGTCGCGAATAGAAATCAACAAACGCACAGCAGTAAACCCAAAAACGAATCAGTTTGTCGTGAAAAACACAGAGAATCCGGGACAAAAAAGACCCGAATAATAACAACTTTACACCATTAGAATTAACACTACACACCACATTATGACAAGTACACCTTAGAAAAACACCACATACCACCTATTTTTGACAACTCTACTTGTCTATTTCAATAAAACACACTACATTCGCGGCACAACATCTTCTACTTTGTTCATCAAAACAAAATAACATGAAAACAAAGAGTCCACTTCCGGTAGCGCACCGTCCGTTCTGGTATCAATCCCTCGCCAAATGCGCCTTACCCCTCTCTTTGGGTCTCCTTTTTGCCGCCACGGCTCAGGCCGCCACGGCTCCCCATGAAAACAATGCCCCCGCACAGAGCACGCAAAAGCTCCAACCTCGTCAACAAGTGACGGGCACGGTAGTGGACACCGAGGCGAAGCCTTGGCCGGTGTGACCCTCCGCGTGAAAGGCACAACGCAGGGCACCACCACCGACGCCAAGGGTCGCTTCACTCTTCAGGCCAAACCGGGTGCCGTGCTCCAAGTGTCGTACATCGGCTACGAGCGTCAGGAGGTGACGGTGACCGGCCCACAGCTGAATCTCACCCTCAAGCCCAACGACAACTCGCTCAACGAAGCCGTGGTGATCGGCTACGGCACGGTGCGCAAGGCCGATTTGGCCGGATCGGTGGCCGTGATGGACTCAAAAGCCTTTCAAAGACCAACCCATCACCCGCGTGAGCGACGCCCTCAAGGCCGTGTGAGCGGTGTGCAGGTGGTCAACAGTGGTATTCCCGGCGGTAGCGTGAAGATTCGCGTGCGCGGTACGGGCTCGATCCACAACACCAACGAACCGCTCTACGTGGTGGACGGCGTGGTGCGCGAGAACGGTCTCGACGGCATCAACCCCGAGGACATCGCCAGCATGCAGGTGCTCAAAGACGCCTCGTCGACGGCCATCTACGGTAGCCGCGGTGCCAACGGCGTGGTGCTCATCCAAACCAAAAGCGGTAAGGCCGGCCAAACGCTCGTCACTTTCGACGCTTCGGTCGGTGTGGGCAACGCCACCCACATGCCCAAAATGATGGGCACGCGCGAATATGCCGAACTGCTCAAGCAATACAAGTTCAACGGCAATCCTCCCGAAGCCCTCAAGCCCTATCTCGACGGCACCAAGCCCGGTATCGACTGGCAAGACATGATGCTGCAAACGGGCGTGACGCAGGACTATAAACTCTCGCTCAGCAAGGGCAACGAAGACACGCAATTTTATGTGTCGACCAACTGCATGAAGCGCGAAGGGTGGTCGTGGGCACAGAGCACGAACGCTACAGCGCGAAGACCAACGTACACACCAAAGTGTATCCTTGGCTCGAACTCACCACCGACATCCAAGCCGCGCGCATGCAAGGCCACGGCAACGGATTCTTCGGCATGAACGTGGGCAACCCCCTCGTGCACATGCTCAACTATTCGCCCACGATGGACAGTGTACGAGGCCGACGGCATCACCTTCGCCCACGACCCCTACAACAGCATCAGCGCCGACAACCCCTACGCCCTGCTCACCGCCGTGAAGAGCGAGCACATGATGCACACCGTCAACGGCCGTTTTGATCTCAAATTCAACCTCGGCCACGGATTTACTTTCACCACCACGAACGGTCTCGACTACCACGACAGCAAGAACTATGGTTTCCGCCCCAAACGCATGGGTCTGGGCAAAACAGCATGAGCAACGGCGACCACTTCCACCCTCATGCTGCAAACCACCAACAACCTCTACCTATAATAATAAGTGGGGCGACCACGCACTGACCGTAACGGCCGTTTACGAAGCCACGAAGAGCGAAAGCCGCAACATGCGCATCGGCGGCAACGACCTCAAGGCCGAATCGGTGGGCTACTGGGATGTGAACAACGCCGCCGTGCGCACCGCCGGCAACAGCTACGAATCCTATGCCCTGCTCTCGGGTGTGGGTCGCGTGATCTACAACTCATGCCGACCGCTATATGCTCACCGGTACGTTCCGTGCCGACGGTTCGAGCCGCTTCACCAACAAAAATGGGGCTACTTCCTCTGTGGCCGTGGCATGGTCTGTGCTGAACGAAGACTTCATGCGCCCACTGCGCTCGACGATGAGCAATTTGAAATTGCGCGGTAGTTATGGTGTGATCGGCAACCAAAACATCTCGCCCTACTCACACCGGCCTCCTCACGCCCATCGGTTTCAACTTCGGCGGCAAGACCGACTTCACGGGCTACCAGTCTAACGCGATCGCCACGCCCGACCTCACGTGGGAACGCACCCATCAGGCCGACTTCGGCTTTGATCTCGGTTTCTTCGGCAACCGCCTGGAACTGAGTGTGGACTTCTTCTCGAAACACACCTACGATGCCCTCCTTCGTCGCCAACAACTGGCTACAAGGGGCGCACAAAGACTACGGGTGAATGCCGGCGAAATCACCAACAAGGGAATCGATGTGAGCTTGACGGAACGCATTCTCAAAACCACGGACTGGCAATGGACTGCGACGTTGAATCTCTCGTATACAACAAGAACGAAGTGGTGAAACTCACCGCCGAAGAACCCATCCTCACGGCTCCTCTCCTGCGGCAGGTAGCGTCGATCCGGTTTCGATCGTTAAGGAAGGCGAAGCGGTCGGCACCTTCTACGGCTATGTTTGGGAAGGCATCGACGAGAACGGTAAGGACAAATATACCGACTTCAACGGCAACGGCAAAATCGACGCCGGCGACCGCCGCGTGATCGGTTGTGCCAATCCCGATGTGACCTTAGGTTGGAACACCACCATTCGCTACAAACAATGGGAGTTCAACGCCTTCTTCAACGCCGCCTTCGGTGCCCAACGCCTGAACATCGCGCGCTTCATGATGAACGCCATGCCCGGCGCCTCGATGTTTGTGACCGATCGCGACTATGCGAAGAATATGTTCGTCACCGGTGCTTCGGCCGAACAAAACCGCGGCAAGACCATGCCCGCCCTCGATGCCAAAGACAACTTGAACTACGGCAACTCAAGCAAGTGGGTGGAAAAATGCCGACTACTCCGCGCCGAAAACATCAGCATCGCTTACAACCTGACGAAGGCGCAAACCAAGTTTGCCGACATCCGTCTCTCGTTCGGCGTGCAAAACCTCTTCACCATCACGGGCTACAAGGGCTCCGATCCCGCCGGCTTCTCGTTCGGTAACGCCGACTACGAAAAATGGTGTCGACATGGGTGGCTATCCCTTCCCGCGCACCTTCACACTCGGCGCTCGTTTCACCTTCTAATTCCGATCTTCATCATGAAACGCAATATATTCTTCGCCGCTCTCTCGCCACGACCCTCTTCGGCACCGCGGCTTGTTCTGATTTCCTCGATGAGGAACCCAAAGGACGCCTCACTCCCAAGACGTTCTACTCCACGCAAGACGAACTCGACATGGGCGTCAACGCCCTGCTCGCGCAAGTGACGCAATCGCAGATCGTACACCAACATGCACACCCCCAATGGCAGGGCGATGACATCACGGCCAACCCGGGATCGAACAAACAAGCCTGCGCACAGCTCGATGCATTCCGCGCATCGGCCGACAACAAGGGCGTGGTGGCCGCTTGGGATCAGCATTACAAGATCATTCAACTCGCCAACGACCTCATCGACAACGCCGGCCGCACACAAACCTCAGCCACCGAACGCAACATCGCCCTCGGACAAGCCCACTTCTGGCGTGCCTATGCCTCACTTCTATTTGGTGCGCATCTTTGGCCCGCTGCCCGTCAGCTTGCACAGCGAATCCGACGGCGGCAAAACGCAACTGACCGACGTGGAAGGTGTGTACAAACTCATTGTCGACGATCTGACCAAGGCCGACGAACTGAATCTCCCCACTGCCTGCAAGGGTGAGCCCGCAACATGTTCGGTTGCGACGTGTATGTGACGCAACAAGCCGTCAAGTCTACCCTGGCCGCCGTCTACATGGCCATCGGCCGGCTATCCGCTCAACAAGGGACAGGAGTATTACGCCAAGCGGCCGACGCTGCCGAAGCAGTCATCAAGGGGGTGGAAAACGGCACCTACAATCACAACATGGATGCCGAGTGGAAGAATGTCTACTCGATGGGCAACAACTATAATAAGGAAACGATTCTCGGCATCAACAACTCTCCCGACCGCAGTTGGTCGCGCGATTCGGAACTCACCAGCACGATGCTCTTCGAGAGCCTGAAAGGTTGGGGCGACGCTGGGGCGAAATCGCTTTCTGGAAGCGCATGCCCGACGGCCCCCGCAAGCGCGCCACCTACGATCCGCAGATTCTCAAGGAGGAAAATCTCTATGATTGGTGGGCAACGACCGACGGCCAACCGATTCAAGCCGACAAAAAGAATGCGGTGATCCCGGAATATCACCCCATGTTCTCGCTCTTCACCGTCAATGCCGACGATAAGAACCAACCGATCGCCGCTCCTTATGACTACACGAAGAAGAAATGGCGCGGCATGATCAACGATCACCGCCACCGCGTGATCCGCTATCCGGAAGTGCTGCTGTGGTACGCCGAAAGTGCCGCCCGTGCCGGCAAGAGCGACCTCACGCTGGCCAAACAATGTCTCAAGAAGGTGCGCGCCCGTGCCGTGAATGCCGCCGACATCAACAGTGTTGACGGCGTGAAATCGACGCCATGAACGCCGAACAGCTGGCTAAAGCCTGCTGGGACGAACACGGCTGGGGAAGTGGCCGGCCACTGGCTATCGCTCGTGACGCGCCGCGCCGACCAACTCCCGCATGGACGATCTCAAAAACACCTTCGCCCGCCGCGTAGCCAATGCGCCGATCGAAGTAGCCCCGGGCTTCACCGCCACCGAAGCGGTCGCAGTCAGCAGCACTTTGGACGCCCGACATGAACTACGTGCCGTATCCGCTCGGCGACAGCGAAAAATGGAAACCTCAAGCGTTGATGAGCTAGGGAAGTGAATGTGCATCTCCTCTCACGGGAGGTGCCACGATTTGCTACTCATTGCACAACGCCGCTCACCGGTTTTCCACCTCCTCCCGGGCACTCCCCTGCACAATACGAAGCCAAGGCCTAAAAACGAGCCGACGCGCTCACCACAGCCGGAGAAGCCAACAGCCAAAAACACGACACGCAAAAGAAAGAACGACAATTCAAAGATTTTTCTATACAAACCCACCCTCAATGACAACATTAAAAGAGATCAGAAAGGACGCTATTGAAATTGGATACATAGATCAATCCATCATTGACCGTCTTCAAGAAGAAATTCAGGCCGACCAACAAATATCACTCGAAGAAGCCAACTTTCTGTTTACAATCAAAAAGCAATTTGCTAATAAAAAGAATTCTCCGAATTGGCGTATTTTCTTCATTGATACCATCACTCGTTTCCTACTTGAAGACGAAGATTCACCCGGTGTGGTCGATGAGCAAGAAGCACAATGGTTGCGCGCGCATATCCAAAGCCAAGGCAGCTTAGATCGAACAGATCAACTCTTGCTTTCCGAGTTGCGCACGATCCATCAATTATCCCTCCATTCTCAATTTCAAAAGTCGCAAGACTCTCCTTTTTGAGCAATTCCTCTATGGCACTCGCTTTACTACCTTTCTGGCTGTGATCGGTTCGCTCATCGCCTCAATCATTCTATTTGCGAAAGGAACAATCAACATTAGTCGAGGGGTCTACTATTTCTTTTACCAATGTGGGTAAAAATCAAATCGACGACCACCATTTGGTGGCAGAATTTGTTTCAGCCATCGACATTTTTCTCTTCTCAACGGTGCTTTTCATCTTCGCTTTGGGCATCTATGAGCTCTTTATCAATAAGATCGACTTAGTGAACCCGCAACAAAGAGGAACGACCTAATTGGCTCGTGGTAAAAAGCATTGATGACTTGAAGACAGCGTTGGGCAAAGTGATTCTTATGATTCTCATCGTGTCGTTTTTCGAGCACTCATTGAGCATGAAATACGATTCGATTCTCCAACTTCTTTATTTGGGCATTGGCATCCTCCTCATTTCCACAGCACTCTATCTCACGCATAAGAGTTCTGAACACTGAGTGGATTCATAATCCCCCAACACCTACAATCCGCGCAACAACAATCCATTTCACACTGACACGACTCGAGAAAAAACAGAGGAGTTTTCGTCAAATCCTCTCTCATTTCTCTGAAATACAGACAGATAATTGGCATAACAGCCATTCTCTATTATCAAATAGAGATTATCTGTTTGCCTATGTCTGAGAAGTGTCTATCTTTGCAACGTCAAACGACAAGAAACAACGAACATAGACTCAAAATATTATCTATATGCAACCCATTATCAACGCACAAGCTCCTGAATTCAAGGTTCAGGCATTCCATAACGGATCTTTCAAAAGAAGTAAGCAACGCCGACATCGCCGGCAAGTGGGCTATCTTCTTCTTCTACCCCGCTGACTTCACCTTCGTGTGCCCCCACGGAGTTGGTAGACCTCGCAGAACAGTACGAGAAGTTCCAAAAGCTCGGCGTAGAGGTTTACTCGGTGAGCACGGACTCTCACTTCACGCACAAGGCATGGCACGACGCTTCTGATAGCATCAAGAAGATCACCTACCCCATGCTCGCAGACCCCACGGGCGTATTGACTCGCGGTTTCGGTGTGCACATCGAAGAAGAAGGTATGGCTTATCGCGGTACTGTTCTTGGTCAACCCTCGAGGGTAAGGTCAAGGTTGCTGAGATCCAAGACAATAGCATCGGCCGCAACGCCGAAGAACTCCTGCGCAAGGTTGAAGCTGCGCTCTTCGTAGCTTCTCACGACGGCGAGGTTTGCCCCGCTAAGTGGAAGCAAGGCGAAACAACGCTCAAACCCAGCATTGACCTCGCAGGTAAGCTCTAATCAGCTTCACACACACGTTAATAGGTTTTCATTTTGTAGGTGTGGCGGGCGTTCATCTTTCAGATGAGCACCGCCACTTTTTGCCTTTTTCAAAATAACAGACATGCTCGATCAAGCTCTCCTTCAACAAGTTCGACAGATTTTCGCCGAACTCAACGCGCAGTTCACGCTCGCTGTCTACACCGACAGCGCCAACCCGCATTCTGCCGAACTCAAGTCCTTCTTTTCAGATTTTGCTACGACGTCGAGCCACCTCGTTGTCGAACAGCATGAAGCTCCCGGCCGCTTCGAAGTGAAGTTGCTCAAGGACGGAGCAGACACCGGCGTCGTTTTCCGCTGCATCCCCGGCGGACACGAGTTCACTTCGCTCCTGTTGGCCATCCTCAACGCAGACGGCAAGGGCAAAAACCTGCCCGATGAGACCCTCGTTCGCCGCATTCAGGCACTCCGCGGTCCGATTCATCTCACCACCCTACGTCTCGCTCACCTGCACCAACTGCCCCGATGTGGTACAGGCGCTCAATATCATTGCGCTCAACCACCGGATTTCACGCACGAAATCGTGGACGGTGCGCTCTTCCAAGACGAGGTGAACCAACTTCACCTCAAGGTGTGCCCGCCGTGTTCAGTGGAGAGAAACTCGTGCACAGCGGTCGCGGTGAACTCGCAACTGCTCGACGAACTCGAAGAGAACTTCGGCGTGGAAGACATCCCGCGGAAAAAAATCGAGCGTTCGTATGATCTCGTTGTCGTGGGCGGTGGCCCTGCCGGCAGTGCCGCGGCGATCTATTCGGCACGCAAGGGCTTGCACGCAGCTATCGTGGCCGAACGTCCTCGGCGGTCAGGTCAACGACACCGTGGGTATCGAAAAACCTCATCTCCGTTCCCAAGACAACGGGACCGGAATTGGCATAACATCTGGGCGAACACATCGAAGACTATCCTATCGATCTCTTCGTAAACCGCAAAGTGGAGCAAGTGAACCTCGACGGTGAGGTGAAAGAGCTGCACATCAAGGGCGGCGAAGTGTTCTCTCGAAACAAATTGTGATTGCCACGGGTGCCGGCTGGCGCAAACTCAACGTCGACGGCGAGGCCGATTACCTCGGTCGCGGTGTGCACTTCTGCCCTCACTGCGATGGCCCGTTCTACAAGGGCAAACGCGTGGCCGTTGTGGGCGGTGGTAACTCGGGTGTGGAAGCTGCGATTGACCTCGCAGGGCATCTGCTCACACGTTACCGTCCTCGAATTTGCCGACCATCTCGCTTGCCGACGAAGTGCTGCAAGAGAAGGCCAAGAGTCTCGGCAACGTGGAAATCTTCACCCTCTCGCAAACTACAGCTGTGCTGGGCGACGGTCAAAAGTGACCGGTGTGCGCGTGAAAGACCGCACCAACGATGCGGAACGCGAAATTGAACTCGATGGTATCTTCGTTCAGATCGGTCTGGCACCCAACACGCAGCCGTTCACCGAAGCCCTCGAACTCTCTCCGCGCCGCGAGATTGTGGTCGATGCCACCTGCCGCACATCGAAAGTCGGTGTCTATGCAGCCGGCGACTGCACAACGGTGCCCTACAAACAAATCATTGTGGCGATGGGCGAAGGCGCAGGCGGCGCTCTCGGCCTTCGACGATCGCGTACGCAACAAGGGTTTAATTACTGCGGCCGCCGGCTTTGCCCACGGCTGACAACATACCATATATATTGCCCGGTTTGTTCTGCACAAACCGGGCAATTTGTCTTTTCTCGGCGCTTGCTCGGCGCAGACAAGAGATTTTTTGCGAGAAATCGAAACGAAGAACGGAACTTATATCACGTTCTACGGCTGATTGGTGAAAAACAAAACCGCCCGAAGACAAACGAAATTTGTCTTCGGGCGGTTGGAATTTGATGTCTGCCGACCGGTGCGTTATTCCTCGTCGACATCGGGTCCATTCTCCTCGCCGGCAGGCTGGGAGAGGAAAGCCGGTGCGGGTTCGAGATTTCGTCGGGACGAAGTGGGGCATCGACAGTCCATCAGTCAGGGCGCGACAGAAGCGGTCTTGGAATCTACGCGCTTCTGCCATGTTCCGCACACCTTGGTTGATGATTGAAAAACAAAGTTGATGGCCATTAGCCGCCAAGGCGTAGCCGGAAAGGGAACTTACGCCTCGACCGATCCGGTTTTTGGCGCGCACATTGCCTTGTGAGCTGGTGTTGTGATTACGGGAGCGCAAAGTACCGTCGCGTCCCATGATGGGAAGGGCTGCATAGAGGTGCTGAAAAATCTCGTCGTTGCGATAAGCATGGCGCAAACAGAGAGTCAGTAGTTCGGGCGTGACATAATTGTAGAGCGAAAGCCCGCTGCCGTCCGCAATTTTGTATTCAGCGGGCGCGATGCCCCAACGACTGATGAGTTTCGACATTTGTGCGGCAGCATCACGATAGGTGGCATAGGGACGACGCGAAAGCGCAGCCAACTGGAAAAAGAGACTTTCGGCGCAAAGATTGTCACTCTCTTTCATCATCGGCCGCAGCACTTGGTCAATCGTATGGGTGCGCATAAGCCAATCGGAGCACTGTTGGGCGCGACTCGGTACGCACGAAACCACCGACCGTGATCCCGGCTTTAGAAAGGGCGCAGCAAATGATCGGCAAACTTGTTTCACGGCGATACAGGAGCGGGGTGAGCGGACGCCTTGTCGTCCCAGCACCAGCCCCAACCGAGGGTGGCGGTGTCCTTCATCGTGACATCGAGCACCACGTCGCCGGCAATGTGCCGCACGCCATATTGACGCAACGCGTCGATGATGGAACGAAGATCGTCGCGCCCGAAAAAGTGGATCCATTCCTCCGCGGATATAAATGTTCTTCACGCTCGCAGAATCGTCGGGTTCGCCACTAGCCTGGAGGGTGGTGGCGAACGATAGTCGGCACCGAGCAAATCGAGAGCCGAAACTGCGGTGAGCACCTTCATGTTCGAAGCAGGGCGCAGGCGTTGATGCTCACCGCGCACGAAGATCGTGCGATCGTCAGTGAGATCATAGACACTAAACGCCTACTTGCGAACGCTCGAACAGCGGATCGCGGAGCAGGGTGTCGAGACGACCGGAAATGACACGGGCAAAAATGCTCGCCGAACGTTGAGCGGTGGTGAGCGTGGTGGGATCTCCGACAAAATCTTTCACGAGCGTGTCGGCAACGCTACTTTGCGCAATCGCCGAAGTGGAAACTGTGGGGAAACCGAACGATGCGCACCGACCATGAGGACGGTGAAACTAAACAGACCGAAGAGAAATGATCGGATCATGTGCAAAAAGAATGGAAAAAGAGGCAGAGGGAGAGCTATAAAAGCAAAGAAAGCATTTGAAACTAGTGCCGGCTAAAAAGTTCCTACACTGGTTTCAATGCTGCGTTGGAAGACTCGCTATGCGGGAGTCAAAAGTACTGCTTGATACCGAGCTTCGTCTTAGTTGCGCGGTGATATCGGTGGAGATCGCTTTGTTGATGGTCACACTTGCACCATGGCTTCATCGATGGCATAAACATAGTTGCCTTCTTTGAGCACGAGTTCGAGCGCAGCCATGATTTTTGTCTTGCACGGCTTGAACTTCGTTTGCTGAGCCTGACGGAAAGCCTGCTCGTTGTCTTGCAAGCTCTGTTGCACCTTGGTTTGGAGATCTTGCAACTCGGCTTCGCGACGCTGACGGATGTTCGCGGGCGTTTTGTCCGTTACTTCTTTCGATATTTCTCGAGCTTGGTTTGGAATTCCTTCTGCATCGTCTCGATGTCAGTCTGGTATTGCTTACCAAGCGCCTCGAGTTCAGCTTGAACTGCCTTGGCGGCGGGATATACGGTGATGATTTGCTGCGAGTTGAAGTGAGCAAACTTCTGTGCCAGGAGGCTGAGGGGTGCTATCATGAGCACCATAAGGAGCAATTTCTTGAGCATCTTATTTTGTTTTGATGTTAGGTTTGGGCAAAAGTACGACATTTAGTTGAATAGCCTAATTTGGCCAAGACTTCATTGCTGATGTCGATGGCAGGAGAGGCGAAGATGATCCCCGCTCCTTCGCTGGCTCTGTCGAGGATGAGTTGGAACCCTTTGGCTTGCGCCACTGTTTTCACCGCATTGTACACCTCGTCTTGGATGGGTTGGAGGAGAGCCGTACGCTTTTTGTAGAGTTCGCCTTCGGGGCCGAAATACTTTTTTCTTGAGATCGGCGGCTGCCTTTTTCCTTCTTCACGATTTTGTCTTCACGATCCTTTTTCTGTGCTTCAGAAAGGAAGACCGCTTCGTTCTGATAGTTGCGGTAAAGCGTTTTGGCTTCGTTGTCCAAAGCCTCGACCTCGGCTTGCCATTTTTAGAAATCTGGTTGAGCTGTTCACCGGCCCGTTCATAGGCGGGAATGTTGCGCATAATATATTCCATGTCAATGAGCGCGAACTTCTGCGCCTGCACATTGACGAAACTGCCGAGGGCAATGAGGAGGAGAAGGAGATACTTTTTCATACTTCGTGTATTTGATAATCGGCAAATATAAACGATTGATCGCGAGTGAAGAAGATTGTGCTGTACAAATGACGGTTATGCACGTTATTTTTAACCTTTGATTGTCGTGAAAATGCTTTGTTCGACGACAAATGAGCATTTGGAAGGGAAAAATCGTGCAATTGTATCATATACTTTTTCTGCGCAGTGAAAGGCGGTGCATGGATTCGGGTACAGCACTGCGAATTTCATCAATCAGCAAGCGCTTGAGCGAATCGCGCACAAAGTCTGTCGCCGTCAACAGCACAATTTCGCGCGTGGGAACCGGAACGGCAAAAGGACGAACGAGCGCTTTCTGCTCATCGGAGAGTTGCAAGGTGCACAATTCGGGGATGAAAGTGGCGCCCATGCCACTCTCAACGATGCGCATGAAGGTTTCGATACTACCGAGGTGGTAGGACCGCTGGCTGCGGAGAGCTGTTTTGAGATGACAGAAGCTGACCAACTGATCGCGGAAGCAATGTCCTTCGTCGAGCAACCACAGAGGTACTTCGCGCAAATCGGTGGTACGCACCGAATCGCGGGTGTGCAATTCGCTGCTCTGCGATGAGTAGACAAAATACTGCTCATAGAAAAGCGTATCGGCATTGAATTCCTCCAACTCGTTGAGTTGTGCAACGATGGCTGCGTCAATTTCGCCTTTTGCCAACGCGCGCTTTACGTCCGCCGTCTTCATTTCGCTGATTTGCAAATCGACTTGCGGATATTTGCGTGAGAATTCCGGCAGAAAACGCGGAAGAAGATAGGGAGCGATGGTAGGCAAAACGGCCACACGAAACTCTCCACAAACGGCATTCTGCTGTTCGTCAACACGGTCGCGCAAACGCCGCGCACCGCTTGAGGAGTTCTCGCGCTTGCTCCACAACGACTCTACCTACCGCCGTGGGAACAACAGGTTTGCTGCGCCGATCGAAAAGTTTGGCGCCCAGTTCTTCTTCGAGTTTTTGGATCATCGAACTGAGCGTGGGCATGTCACCTCGCAGGCTTCGGCAGCTTTGAGAAACTGCCCGTGATCGGCCAAAGCCACGACGTATTCTAATTGTTGGAGCGTCATCGCAGAAAGAAAAAGTTTGATGAGAAGCAAGTTACATATTTTTCGTTCGAAAACATTTGTTTCTCGCCCTTTCCTCAGCTCCACGACTACAGACGCGCCGATTGGTTGCATATAGGGCACCGCCAGCACCCTTTCCTGAAAATTAGGAGCCGGGAATCAAAACTACGGCACAAAAAGCGGCACACTCCGTGTGGAGGGATGCCGCAGTGCGGAAAAAGTCACGCACTAAGCGAGTGTATCACTCGATTAGAGCTGGGGACCAGCAGCAACGAGCGCCTTTACCGGCTTCGTTGGTCGTGTACTTCTCGAAGTTCTTAACGAAACGACCTGCGAGATCCTAGCCTTGGTTTCCCATTCAGAAGCGCTAGCGTAAGTGTCGCGAGGATCGAGGATTTCGGTAGCAACGCCCGTGAGTTCCGTGGGGATCTCGAAGTTGAAGATGGGGAGCTGCTTCGTGGGAGCAGAGAGGATAGCACCGGAAAGGATACCGTCGATGATACCACGAGTGTCCTTACTGGAGATGCGCTTGCCGGTACCGTTCCAACCCGTGTTCACGAGATAAGCCTTAGCACCGCTCTTCTCCATCTTCTTCACGAGCTCTTCAGCGTACTTCGTGGGGTGAAGTTCGAGGAAGGCCTGACCGAAGCAAGCAGAGAAAGTGGGCGTGGGTTCAGTGATACCACGTTCCGTACCTGCGAGCTTAGCGGTGAAACCGCTGAGGAAGTAGTACTGCGTTTGAGCAGCATTGAGGATAGAAACGGGAGGCAATACACCGAAGGCGTCAGCCGAGAGGAAGATCACGTTCTTCGCAGCGGGAGCAGCCGATACGGGACGAACGATGTTCTCGATGTGATCGATGGGGTAAGTAACGCGCGTGTTCTCAGTAGCGCTGTTGTCGCTGAAGTCGATCTTGCCGTTAGCGTCAACGATTACGTTCTCGAGAGCGCGTTGCGCTTGATAGCAGCGTAGATGTCGGGTTCGCTTTCCTTGTCGAGGTTGATCACCTTAGCGTAGCAACCACCTTCGAAGTTGAAGACGCCGTTGTCATCCCAACCGTGTTCGTCGTCACCGATGAGGAGACGCTTCGGATCGGTAGAGAGAGTCGTCTTACCCGTGCCGGAGAGACCGAAGAAGATAGCGGTGTTCTCGCCATTGAGGTCAGGTGTTGGAGAGCAGTGCATCGAAGCGATGCCGCGGAGGGGAAGGTAGTGGTTCATCATCGAGAACATGCCCTTCTTCATCTCACCACCGTACCAGTGTTGAGGATAACTTGTTCCTTCGTCGTGATGTTGAAGGCAACGAGTTTCAGAGTTGAGACCGAGTTCTTGTAGTTTTCAACCTTCGCCTTAGAAGCGTTGTAAACCACGAAGTCAGGTTCGAAGTTAGCAAGTTCTTCAGCCGTGGGCTTGATGAACATGTTCGTTACGAAGTGAGCCTGCCATAGCAAACTTCTACGATGAAGCGAACGGCAAGACGCGTGTCCTTGTTGGCACCGCGAAAGCGTCAACCACAAAGAGGCGCTTTGTTGGAGAGTTCCTCTTGGCAAGATCCTTAACCACTGCCCAAGCTTCTTCCGACAAGGGGTGGTTGTCGTTCTTGTAACCTTCGGTAGTCCACCACACGGTGTCCTTAGAGTTCTCGTCAACTACGATGAACTTGTCCTTGGGCGAACGGCCGGTGTAGATACCCGTCATCACGTTCACAGCGCCGAGTTCAGTTTCCTGACCCTTTTCGAATCCTTCGAGGGTTGCTTTGGTTTCTTCTTCGAAAAAGCTGTTCGTAAGAAGGGTTGTGTACGATTTCGGTAGTACCCGTAATACCGTACTTTGAAAGATCTAATGTTGCCATTGAATCAAAAAGTGTTTGATATAGGGAATTGTGTAAGACTTCTGCTATCGTGCAGAGAGCGAGTTCTCCCGGAGAAAATTCTCCACTTCAGTGATCAAGCTCTTCCGACTTGCGTAACAAAAGTACGAAAAAGAATGCACCACTACCAAACATCCTACCCCTTTTCTGTTTGCTTCGCGCACAAATTGTCATCGCCTCGAAGCGAAAAGTAAAAACACAATTCTGACAACCGAAGATTTCAAATTCAGGAAAAACACGGAATTGAAAGCGCGTAAGCTACACAGTTCGCATAGTTTTTATATGGTCAGCAGTTGTAAAGCCTACAAAATTCCCGAATTTCAGCCCGTTACGGCAGAATGAACGGCTAATCAAAGCAAATTCTCGGACAAGGGAAAAAGCGTCTCAAATGACAACAAAACAATTATTGTCTCAATACGCTCGCCGTTCACAATTCGCAGTCTGCATTCCTCGAAAGAAAAGACATGTACGGATAGAAATTCAGACGACTGCGGACAGAAAACAGTACAAGATGAAGCTACAACGCACACGCGACAGAAACGCGTGATGCGAGCGGAAAAATGGCGCTCTACACCGCAGGTAGCCTCCTCTGTCCGTTCTGGGCAATTCACGCTTATTCTCCTTCGAGTCATGCATACGCCTTATATATAAGCTCATCGCCCTGAGCTCCACCTTTCCTTTATGCTACCTTATACCATTCCTACCACATATCCTGCCACGCCTTGCAACTGTTTCCTGCGCTCCCTCGGTTTTCTCGCCACTCATTCTCTTTCCCATTCGTTCTACCACCGTTCATAAACAGCCACCGAGTCTCTTTCGAGTCTCGAGGCTTGTTGTAAAATGGCGGCGACCTACTCTCCCGCGGGTGTGCAGTACCATCGGCGCGGTCGGCCTTAACTTCTCTGTTCGGAATGGGAAGAGGTGGAACCCCGTCGCTATAACCACCGGAAATATCTCTTGAACACGCTGTGTGTATAGTTGAATCTCAACTCCCTGTGTAGTGAATCTCACGCTCATTTCGGAGAGTGATTGCAAAAGTAAGCGACAGCTTTAAGTATCATCTGCTGTGGTGAAAGGAAAGTTTCGGGCGATTAGTAGTGCTCGGCTTTGACGTCACCGTCTTTACACCTGCACCCTATCAACGTTGTCGTCTACAACGACCCTAATAAGAAATCTAATCTGTGGCCGGCTTCGCACTTAGATGCTTTCAGCGCTTATCCGATCCCGACTTAGCTACCCGGCGGTGCGGCTGGCGCCACAACCGGTAAACCAGAGGTCAGTCCAACACGGTCCTCTCGTACTAGTGTCAGAGCCACGCAAATTTCCTGCGCCCACGATAGATAGAGACCGAACTGTCTCACGACGTTCTGAACCCAGCTCGCGTGCCACTTTAATGGGCGAACAGCCCAACCCTTGGGACCTTCTCCAGCCCCAGGATGTGACGAGCCGACATCGAGGTGCCAAACCACTCCGTCGATATGAGCTCTTGGGAGGGATCAGCCTGTTATCCCCGAGTACCTTTTTATCCTTTTGAGCGATAGCGCTTCCATGCGGAACCACCGGGATCACTATGCTCTGCTTTCGCACCTGATCGACTTGGAGTCTCTCAGTCAAAGCGCCCTTTTGCCATTACACTCTACGGCCGGTTACCAATCGGCCTGAGGGGCACCTTTTAGAAGCCTCCGTTACGCTTTTGGGAGGCGACCACCCAGTCAAACTACCCACCAAAACGCGGTCCTCCCATCAAGGGAGTTAGGGAACCAGACAGCCGAAGGGCCGTATTTCAACAGCGACTCCACGAACACTGGCGTGCCCGCTTCAAAGTCTCCGGCCTATCCTACACATCGACTGCCCGGTTACAACGTTAGCTATAGTAAAGGTTCACGGGGTCTTTTCGTCCCATCGCGGGTAATCGGCATCTTCCACCGATACTACAATTTCACTGGAATCATGGTTGAGACAGCGTCCAGATCATTACACCATTCGTGCAGGTCGGAACTTACCCGACAAGGAATTTCGCTACCTTAGGACCGTTATAGTTACGGCCGCCGTTTACCAGGGCTTCAATTCAAACCTTCGACTTGCATCTAAGCTCTCCTCTAACCTTCCGGCACCGGGCAGGTGTCAGACTGTATACTTCATCTTTCGATTTGGCACAGCCCTGTGTTTTTGTTAAACAGTTGCCTGGACCTATTCTCTGCGCCTCGCCTTGCGACGAGGACCCCTTATTGCGAACGTACGGGGTCAATTTGCCTAGTTCCTTAACCATGAATCTTCCAAGCGCCTTAGTATATTCTACCCGACTACGTGTGTCCGTTTACGGTACGGGTATCTAAAGGGTTAAGCTTAGCGGATTTTCTCGGGAGTAGGATTACCTTCGCTATTGCATTGTCCGAAGACGCTGCATACTATCGACTTTCAGCTCGGATGGTGGATTTGCCTGCCATCCTCAACACCTACGGTCTTTAACGAGCTATTCCGTCAGCTCGCGGAAGTGTCACTCCTCCGTCTCCACATCGCCCCAATAGATAGTAACGGAATATTAACCGTTTCTGCCATCGGCCTCTCCATTAGGATGAGCCTTAGGACCCGACTGACCCAGGGACGATTAACGTTGCCCTGGAAACCTTAGTCTTTCGGCGAGAGTGCATCTCACACTCTTTATCGTTACTTATACCTACATTTGCTTTTCATGAAGCTCCACCCGAGGTTGTCCCTCGAGCTTCAAGGCCGCATGAATGCTCCCCTACCGATGTTATTAAAACATCCCACGGCTTCGGCACCGGGCTTAATACCCGATTATTATCCATGCACGGTCCCTCGACTAGTGAGCTGTTACGCACTCTTTGAATGAATGGCTGCTTCCAAGCCAACATCCTAGCTGTCACGGGGACCACACTTCGTTAGTTTAACTTAGCCCGGATTTCGGGGCCTTAGCCGGTGATCAGGATTCTTCTCCTCTCGGGCGTGGACCTTAGCACCCACGCCCTCACTCCCGGGCTTAGCCTGTGTGCATTCGGAGTTTGTCTGGACTTGATAGGCGGTGAGGCCCTCGCATCCAATCAGTCGCTCTACCTCACACAGGGAACGCCCGAGGCTGCACCTAAATGCATTTCGGGGAGTACGAGCTATCTCCAAGTTTGATTGGCCTTTCACTCCTACCCTCACCTCATCCGGAAGCTTTTCAACGCTTATCGGTTCGGTCCTCCATCCCGTGTTACCGGGACTTCAACCTGGACAAGGGTAGATCACTTGGTTTCGCGTCTGCCACCGCCGACTATGCGCCCTATTCAGACTCGCTTTCGCTTCGGTTGCGCGCATCATTGCGCTTAACCTTGCCGACGACGGCAACTCGTAGGTTCATTATGCAAAAGGCACGCCGTCACAACACAAAGTTGCTCCGACCGCTTGTAGGCGTACGGTTTCAGGAACTTTTTCACTCCTCTGACAGAGGTGCTTTTCACCTTTCCCTCACGGTACTGGTTCGCTATCGGTCTCTTACGAGTATTTAGCCTTGGCGGATGGGCCCGCCGGATTCAGACAGGATTTCACGTGTCCCGCCCTACTCAGGATACCACTATGGCCGATTCGATTGTCGAGTACAGACTCGTCACTCTCTATGGTCGTTCTTTCAAAACGTTCCTCTAATCGAAACAAGTCCAATGTCGTGGTCCTACTAGCCCCGTGAAAGGCCGAGACCTCCACGGTTTGGGCTCTTCCCCGTTCGCTCGCCACTACTAAGGGAATCATTATTATTTTCTTTTCCTGAGGGTACTAAGATGTTTCAGTTCCCCTCGTTAGCCTCCCGCTTAGCGGGATGACAGATCTTCAACCTGCCGGGTTTGTCCCATTCGGAAATCTGCGGATCAAAGGTCATTTGCACCTCCACAGCTTATCGCAGCTTATCACGTCCTTCATCGCCTGTAAGAGCCTAGGGCATCCACCGTACGCCCTTTTGTACTTTCTCTTCCGAACCGAACTGCTCTTTTCGAGCGTCGGTGGCAGATATACTTAAAGCTGTACTTCGTTTTACCTTTGTATTACTACTTGGGAGTATTGTGTGTATGATTGCAACCGGTTTACGAGTAAACTCGTCTCACCTTTTGCCTACGCACATCATCAATACTTCATGTTGCGTGTTCAATATGTCAAAGATCTCTTGCTTCATCGAGTGAAGCGAAGTGAGAATAACGGATTCGAGACCGTTGACCCCTGCTTGCAGAGCAGGTGCTCTAACCAGCTGAGCTAATCCCCTTCGTAGTCCCAGGCAGATTTGAACTGCCGACCTCCACGTATCAGTGTGGCGCTCTAACCAACTGAGCTATAGGACTGGCAGAAAATCCGCGGGGCGGAGAATCGAACCGTGCGCTTACCTCTTGTACCGAGGGACGGCACCGGTTGGCCCGGCTTCATCTTTCTCTATAATTTCATAACATCTTTGCGAGAAGTACAGGACCGAATCGCTCGAAGGCGAATCATACCTGTTCTGTCAAAGTCCACCATTTCCTAAACCTTTCGGAACAGAAACCCATGGTGTGAGCTTCCAGAAAGGAGGTGTTCCAACCGCACCTTCCGGTACGGCTACCTGTGATACGACTTAGCCCCAATCACCGGTTTTTACCCTAGGCCGACCCTTGCGGTCACGGCTTTCAGGCACCCCGGCTTTCATGGCTTGACGGGCGGTGTGTACAAGGCCCGGGAACGTATTCACCGCGCCATGGCTGATGCGCGATTACTAGCGAATCCAGCTTCACGGAGTCGGGTTGCAGACTCGATCCGAACTGAGAGAGGTTTTAAAGATTAGCATCCCGTCGCCGGGTAGCGGCCTTCTGTACCCCCCATTGTAACACGTGTGTAGCCCCGGACGTAAGGGCCGTGCTGATTTGACGTCATCCCCACCTTCCTCACATCTTACGATGGCGGTGTCCACGGTGCCCGGCATTACCGATGGCAACCGAGGAGAAGGGTTGCGCTCGTTATGGCACTAAGCCGACACCTCACGGCACGAGCGACGACAACCATGCAGCACCTCCAACGGTGTCCGAAGAAAAATCTATCTCTAGATCTGTCACCGTTAGTTCAAGCCCGGGTAGGGTTCTCGCGTATCATCGAATTAAACCACATGTTCCTCGCTTGTGCGGGCCCCCGTCAATTCCTTTGAGTTTCACCGTTGCCGGCGTACTCCCCAGGTGGTATACTTAATGCTTTCGCTTGGCGGCTTACTGTCTATCGCAAACCGCGAGTATACATCGTTTACTGTGTGGACTACCAGGGTATCTAATCCTGTTTGATACCCACACTTTCGAGCCTCAGCGTCAGTTGCAGCCCGGACACCTGCCTTCGCGATCGGAGTTCTTCGTGATATCTAAGCATTTCACCGCTACACCACGAATTCCGGCATCCCTGTCTGCACTCAAGATCGCCAGTTTCAACGGCAATGTATGGTTGAGCCACACCCTTTAACCGCTGACTTAACAATCCGCCTACGCTCCCTTTAAACCCAATAAATCCGGATAACGCCTGGACCTTCCGTATTACCGCGGCTGCTGGCACGGAATTAGCCGGTCCTTTTTCTGAAGGTACATACAAGAAGGGACACGTCCCTTTTTTTATTCCCAACTAAAAGCAGTTTACAACCCGGAGGGCCGTCATCCTGCACGCTACTTGGCTGGTTCAGGCTCTCGCCCATTGACCAATATTCCTCACTGCTGCCTCCCGTAGGAGTCTGGACCGTGTCTCAGTTCCAGTGTGGGGGACCTTCCTCTCAGAACCCCTACCGATCGAAGGCTAGGTGGGCCGTTACCCCGCCTACTACCTAATCGGACGCATCACCATCTCATACCGATAAATCTTTGGTTACTCTCCCATGCGAGAAAGCAACAACATCGGGTATTAATCTTACTTTCGCAAGGCTATCCCCGAGTATGAGGCAGGTTTGATACGCGTTACGCACCCGTGTGCCGGTCGCCGGCATTGAAAGCAAGCTTTCAACCCGCTGCCCTCGACTTTGCATGTGTTAAGCCTGTAACTGGCGTTCATCCTGGAGCCAGATCAAACTCTTCATTGTAAATATGATATTTGTTTGTTTTCTGTTTTTGTCGCTCAGGTTCCTGTATCCTTTATTTGTTCAGGAGTAGAATTTGACGGTACAATTCATTTTACCCGAAGCAATTTCTTTCCCGAAAGAAAGAAAGCTTCATGATCGATTGTTCCTTGTACTTCTCTACAATCTGTTATGTAAGACTTTCAAAGATCACAGCAGCGCTTTCGCTGCCTCGTTGCGTTCAGAGCGTAACTCTCTTGCAAGACGTTGCTTCCCGATTGCGGAAGTGCAAAGGTAGGGCATTTCTCCATTCTCCGCAAGACTTCGACGATGCGAGAAAAATTCATTTGCGCCCATTTTGCTACTTCATAACATGGCAAAATCGGCTGTTAAGTCATCGCTTCATCCTCCTTGTGATTTTCTCACAAAACCGCCCTTTTTCGTCCATTTCGGCCACTTTTTGAGGCAAAACCCACCTTTTTCGGGACGTTTTTCTCTTCAGCTCGCGAGAAATTCTCGCCCAAAATCTGTTTTCGCTCGAAAAATCAGTTTGACGGGGTGTTTTTCCGACCAAAAGTACCCGAATTTCGACTTTTGCAGGCGAGGAAAAGGAGGAAGAAGTCATATTTCACCCCTTAAACAGACGAATCGAGATGAAAATGGACATATTTCTTTGAAAAAGGAGGCGCGAGGAGGAAATATGAGGAGAATGCGACGAAACGAGGACGGAGCAAAAGAAAAAGAACCGACCTACGAAGAAAGACGAAGGGAAGATGCCCAAAATACCGGAGCGTAAAATCAAAATGGGAAAGGTGGTGTTGAAACAGGACAGCCGGGATCCGAAAAACAAAAAGGCCATCATGGAAAAAGCCAGAGGACAAAAATCAAAAAGCAAGCGTACTACACAGAAAAGACCAAGCACAACCGAGCAAGACAAATTGTTTTTCTTCCCTCCCCACTCCGTTCGAAAAAGACAAGCCGACTTTCTCAAAAACTTCTCCACTTTTCGCGACTTCCTCCTTGTTTCTCTCAAAACCTCCCTACCCCGCACAAAAATCCATTTCACCTACGCGCAGGACACGCGCCCTACGCGTATACGCGCTCGCGCTCTCAGCGAATTTCCCATTTTTGCCTTCACCCTTCACCTCACCGCGCAACAAACTGTATATCGAGTCGCTTGAGTGTGAAGGCAAACCCTGCATTCACCTTCACATTCACCGCAACAATCTGAAATTCAACACCTTGCACGACTTCCATTGCAAAAATCGGTGAAGGCAAAAGGGTGAAGCCTTCACGTAACTACACAATCAATCAACACCTTACCACAAAAAGGTGAAGAGGTGAAGGCAAAAAATAGAAAACACTGGACGCGCGCGCGTGCGTAAGGAATAAGGAGAAGGCGCTCTTCGCTTTGAACGGAAGAGGTAGCCACAATCATTAGCGCCGCTTTGAAGACTTACCCGGTGGGTGCTGCTGTACACGAAAAATCTGACACAAAGTCGGTGGATCTCATCAATCCTTGCTATATTTGCCTTATCCTATCACGGTAACTTCAGAACTCCATCGTATAATGAACGAAAAATTGAACGAAAAGAAGTCGACAAATTCTCGACGAAATCAAGCGTCGCACGTTGACGCCCACATATAAGTTGGCATTTGACACAGAAAGTGCGCCTACTATTTTTGATTCGAAGGTGGGCGGTCTTCCCTATTGGGGATCAGCGAAAACTTATCCGACGGACAGCAAAAGAGAATAAGATGCGTTTGTTGGCGCAAATCAATTTCGATCGAGAAAAGGTGGAATCGCCCCTCCCCAAGGCGGCATGTTGCAATTTTTCTTGGCGTATGACGATGTGTACGGATTGCATTACCATGATGAGATTCGTCAAAAACACTGGCGCGTCGTCTATCACGAAAAGATCGATACTAATATGAATGCCGAACTCGTGGAAGGGCTTGGTATTCCTACCGATACCGAAAACCAAGAGTACTGTTCTCCGGTCTTAAAAATCGTGCGTTTTTCATGGTCAAAAAGATGTGGATCACTTTTTATGCATTCGGATGCCTTCGATACGTTGACCTTGGAATTGGCGGAGGAATTGTTCGGCGAAACCGAAGCGGAGTTTGGCAGTGATGTATTCGGTGATGAGCAATTCACACTTATAGTAGAGGAAAATTCGCACAATAAAAATAGTCAACTGCTCGGGCATCCGTATTTCACCCAAGGGGATGTTCGCGAAGAGGGTTCGCGCTACAACACACTGCTCTTCCAACTGGACAGCGAAACAGTAGACAAAGAGAAAATCACGATGTGGGGTGACTGCGGCGTGGGCAACTTCTTCATCAATGCCGAAGACTTACAACGTTTGGACTTCAGCAACGTGTTGTACAATTGGGACTGCTGCTAAGACGAGGCTCTCGAAACGGTAATGTCTACACCACAATATAAGAACTTTGGAGCTTACGCACTTTCTGGGGACAGTGTCGTAAAGAGGAAGTAGGTCTTCTTTGAACGGAGAAGGTAGTCATTGATGATTTGCAGGATGCGGCGGCTATGCACGATCCAAAAAGGCGAAGCCCAATGCTGTAGTTCTCATCAATCCTTACTATATTTGCCTTATCCTATCACAGCAACTTCATAATCCTATTTTATGATAAACGAAAAATTGAACGAAAGAAGTCGACAAATTCTCGACGAAATCAAGCGTCGCACCTCGACCACTGCTTATCAGTTGGAATTCGACACGGAAAGTGCCCCTACTATTTTTGATTCGAAGGTGGGCGGTCTGCCTTATTGGGATCCGGCGAAAACTTATCCGACAGACAGTAACGGGAAGAAGATGTTTTTGCTGGCGCAAATCAATTTCGACCAAGACAAGGCTGAATCTCCTCTACCACAAAGCGGCATGTTGCAATTTTTTGTAGGGGACGATGATTTATATGGTTTGGACTTCGACCATCCGAGCGAGCAAAAAACTGGCGGATTGTTTATCACGAAAAAGATCGATGCAGAGTGTGACGGCCGAAGCGGTGGAGCGTTGGGCATCCCTGTACCTCCTGACAACGAGGAAGTTTTTCAGTCCGGTCTTTAGATCGTGTGTTTTTCGCTTAGTGAAGCAAGACACTTGGATCGGGCCTCCCAATTGGGGAAAGTTTCGGCACACTCGCAAAGGAGATAGCAAGCGACATGTTCGGAGAAAGTGATTTTGAATACGCTCCGGACGTATTCGGCGAAACAATTCAAATTATCCAAGACGAACTGTGGGGCACGGCATGCGAGTCAACTGCTCGGGCATCCGTACTTCACACAAGCTGACATTCGTGAGCCAGGTTGGCGCTACGACACGTTACTCTTCCAACTGGACAGCGAAACTGTAGAAGAAGAAATCACGATGTGGGGTGACTGCGGCGTGGGCGACTTCTTCATCAACGCCGAAGATTTGAAGAATTTGGACTTCAGCAACGTGGTGTACAACTGGGACTGCTGCTAAGACGAGCCTTTTCGTCCCACTCGATCGGCAGCTTAATCGAAGGTTTGCCTCGATCAGAAACAAAAAGCGGCATCGACTCCGAAGATGGGTCGATGCCGCTTCAGTGTGGCGTATCGTCGTAGATGCGTGTGATCAGAATTCCTGTCCGAGGACGAAGTGGAATTGGCTTCCGCCGATATTCTGTCCCAGCTCGGTCTTTTTGAATCCGTAAGCCCAGTCGATACCCATGAGTCCAATCATGGGGAGGAGGATGCGGACACCCACACCGGCCGGTTTTGAGTTTGAAGGGATTCATGCGGTTGACATCCGACCACGCGTTACCGGCTTCGGCAAAGGCGAGGGCGTGAATGGAAGTGGCGGTCTCGAGCATGAGCGGATACCGGAGTTCGAGCGTGAGGCGCGAATAGGCATAGGCGTTGTTGCGCGTGCCGGCAAAGTTACCTGCGATCGATCCGTTTTTGTAACCGCGGGTCCGATAACGTCGTTGGCATAGGGACGAAGTAGCCGCTCATACCGTCACCACCCATGTAGTAGGTTTCGAAGGCGACTTGCGATACTTGTTGTAGGCTCGAGAATACCGAAGTCAGTGCGCGTCATGAGGACGGGACTGTGCTTGAAGCTGGAGCTGAGCGCGGTGTAAGTGCGGAATTTGAAGCTCCGCTTGTGGTATTCGATCCAACGATATTTCTCCTGCGCCTCTTGCTGATAGGTGGCACTGTAAATGTTTTCGGCCAGTCCCTTGTAATTCTTTCCGTCGAAGAGCGAATAGGGCGGCGTGAGAGTGAGGGTGAAAGAGAAATCGGAACCGCTTCGGGGGAAGAAGGGGCTATCGGTGGAGGAACGCGCGAGGGTGAGCGCGAGGTTGATGTTGTTACTATTCCGTTGGTGATGAGGAAGTAGTTCCAGTTCTTCAGGTTGTAGCGGGTGTAGCCCAGCGTGGCCATGAAGGTGAAGTAATCGTCGGGCCAACGGAGGCGCTTACCGAAACCGACGTTGACACCGAAGAGTTGGATGTACTTGTCGGGATCGAGGTAGCGCGAGTAGTTATTGTAGTATTGCGACGAGCCGTAACCGTACAGGCTGCTGTAAAGGTTACTGTTGTCGGTATAATAGCGTGAGGACACGTCGCTCTGTCGGGAATAGAAGAGCGAGACAGAGAACTGGTTGGGTCGCTTTCCGCCGAACCACGGATCGACGAACTGGAGCGAGTAGCTCTGGTAGTAGCGCGCGTTGGTTTTGCGCGGTGAGCTGAAGGGTTTGGGCATCGCCTTGGGGGATGAAGCCGGCACGCTTGTAGCCGTTGTTGCCGAAGGGTTCTGCATCGAGAAGTTGGTGAACTTCAAGCTGGCTTTACCCACCACGCCCGACTGTCCCCAACCGGCCGAAACTTCGACTTGGTCGCCGCCTTTGGTGACGAGGGGTAAGTGATGTCGACGGTTCCGGTGGCTTCGTCGGGACGAATGTTTTTGTTGAGTTCGCTTTGGAGCACTTCCGAGTCGAACTGGTTCATGGCGGCGAGTTCACGCACAGAACGCGTGAGGGCATCCATGGAGAAGAGGGTCGCCGGGCTTGGTGCGAAGTTCGCGGCGGATGACGTGATCGTAGACGCGGTCGTTGCCGGCGATGCGAATGCAGTTGTAAGTGGCCTGACGTCCTTCGCTCATGCGAATTTCGAGGTCGACACTGTCTTTGTCTACTTTGACTTCGACGGGATCGGCACGGAAGAAGACGTAACCGTTGTTGTAATATTGGTTGCGGATGGCGTCTTCGTCGGCATCGAGTCGCGTTGAGGAGGCGTTTGGTCGTAGACGTCGCCCTTTTTCATGCGCAAAAGTGGCTTCGATGCCTGCGTGGGATGAGACGGTGTTGCCCACCCAGGTGACGTGCGGAGGTAGTAGCGCGGGCCTTGGTGGAGGGTTGATGTGAACATCGACGTGCTTGTTGTCGTAAGCCACGACGCTGTCGCTGAGCACCATGGCGTCGCGATAGCTAACTGTTCATCTTTTCGATGAGCAGGCGCTTGTCTTCCTCATACTTTCGGCGAGGAACTTGCGCGATGAGAAGGTGATCCACTTTTTGAAGGTGGAGCGGTCGCTGGTCTTCTTCATCGCGTTTTTTTCAGCGGTGTAATCATTTTGGGATCGACACCGGTGATGTGAGATTTTCATGGACGGTGATTTTGTCGCTCTTGTCGACATCGATGTCATAATCATGCGTTGTCGGCCGTCACATCTTCGTGTTGGGTGATGTTGACGCTGACATTCTTGTATCCTTCTCCTCAAAATACTTTTCGATGCGCAGTTTGGATCGATCGACGAGGGTTGGGGGTGATTTGATTGCCGGCTTTGAGGGAATTCGGGCTTCGATTTCCTCGCGTTGCGACTTTTGAGTCCGGTGAATCGCACCGCCGAAAATGCGAGGTTGGGCGAGTGAGTTTGACGTGGAGATAGATTTTGTCTCCGACGATGCTGTCGGCGAAATCTGCACGTTGGAGAAAGAGTCCTTGCTTCCAATAGTTTTTGAATGGCGGCGCTGAGTTTCGTCGCCGGGAATCTCGTATGCTTTTTCCACTTCGAGGTTGGAAATGCCGATGAGCAGATCTTCGTCGTAGCCGCCAGTGCCGTCGACCTTAATGCCCCCGAGCACATAGCGTGTGGGTTGTGTGGTGTAGACGATGTCGGGCTTCGTCTGCGTTTGCGCGCCCAGCGGTGCGGCGAATGCGGCAGCGCAGAGGAGCAAGAACGGATAGTGCAGATATTTCATAAACGAGAGGGTGTGCGTTGGGGAAGTGGGAGAAGGCAGTGTGCTGCCGTCTTAGGCTTGGGTCACCTGTTCAGAAGTTTTGCCGAATCGGCGTTCGCGGTGCTGATAGTCGGCGATGGCGCGGTCGCAACTCTTCGGCGGAGAAAATCGGGCCAGAAGACGTCGGTGAAATAGAGTTCGCTGCAGGCACTCTGCCACAAGAGGAAATTGCTCAACCGGGAGCTCGCCACCGGTGCGAATGAGGGAGTTCGGGGTCGGGCATGAAGTGGGTTTCGAGCGATCGCTCCACGGCTTGTTCGTCAATGTCTTCGGGGCTGAGTTGTCCGTCGGCCACCTGTCGGGCGAGTTTGCGCACGGCGGCGGTCATCTCCCAGCGGGCAGAGTAAGAAAGGGCGAGCACCATCGTCATGCCGGAGTTGGCGGCGGTGTTCTGCTCACAGCGGTCGAGTGCGCGGCAAACGAAATCAGGGCAAAGCGTGCGATCACCGATGACGCGCAGGCGGACGTTGTTCGCCATGAAGAGTTCTTCCTCGAGGGCTGTCGATGATGAGCGCCATGGTGTGGCGACTTCTCGCTCAGGTCGACTCCAGTTTTCGGTCGAAAAAGGTGTGAGGGTGAGAAACTTCAGCAGGTTTGACGCCTCTTCGGTGATGTCGCGCACCGTGGCGGCCCCTTCTTGGTGACCGAGGGAGCGATCGAGTCCGCGGGCTTTGGCCCAGCGTCCGTTGCCGTCCATGATGATGGCGATGTGCCGGGTATCCTTTCGGGATCGAGAGTAATCATAGAGGGTGGAAGCTAATCAGCTTTGTTACAAAGTGGGACACCGCGGCGAAAAGTCGTAGGTGAGGGTCACCCGTAGAGGTCGAGGTGATCTTGATTTCTGAAGAAAATCGCTTTTTCAATCCGTGCGGTGCGTCGAATCCGTCGAGTCGGTCGGAGAGCGAAGCGCATGGTCCAATCGAGGCCGACATTGAGTCGAGGTCGGGTTTGTATTTCACGCCAAAGCCGAGGGCACCATGGGTGACCGTGCGGCCGGTGGTGGAGAAAGGCGAATCCGGGTCCCATCTGCAGATAGGGGGTGAAACGCCTGTAGCCTGCCAGTAACCAGGGGCGGTAGGCGTAAGAGAAAAAGTTCAGTTCGTAGAAGCGCGGCGAGGTCGAAAATGGTGCCCGAGATGGCGGTAGAATCGCCGAGCGGTGCCCACTTGAGTCGACATAGTCAGGATGAAATCTTTGACCCGCCGGTGTCGCCGCCGATGAAGTGCCGCCCATCTCGGTGCGCAGCGCCATGCGCAGATTGAAGAGCGCAGCCGAGGCACCCATCGATCCGTGGAGTGCCCACTATCGAGGGTTCGTGTCATCGAGCAGGGAGTTCAAACCGAGGCTGGCTCCCCACTCTTTGGTATATTCCTCTTCCTCGCGGGCGGCTGCGGGCGGTGCGTCACGCCGAAGCGAAACAGCATCGCCAAAACGGCGGTTCGCCATCTCGCCCGCGCTCCACCAAAGCAACTGTCGGCTCATTGATGTGCTGAACGATAGAAATAGGTGGGCGTTTCCCTGCCACGAAAGGCGGTGGAGTCGTGCCTTCCACACTTGGTTGCCGTCGATGCGCAGACCAAACGATCTGTTGCGCGTCGATAGCGCTTCCAGTTGCGTGGCGCGTGTGGGGAAGTCGGCGGGGGAGCGTCAGGAGCGTGTGCTCGCGCCAAGTAAGTCCACGGTCGGGACTGAAAACGCAAGGTGGGTTTTCCGGCGCTGTTGGAGTCCGGCGAGGACAAACCGCCGTCGTAGGCCAGGAGCGCGGGCTGTGTGAGCGCAGGGGCGGCATAGGCCGTTTCGCGCACGGGGAGCAGGCGCTCCCAGCCGAAGGGGTGAACTGTCGGGCGTCGACATAGCGCTTCCACACGCAGGGGCTGTTGTTGAGCAAGCCGTGAGAGTGTGATTTCGGTGAGCGTGCTGTCGGCCTTCGTGCGCTGCACACGGCGCGCGCTCGGCGGTGAAATTCGGCCGCGTCGGCGGCTGCCACCTGTCGGCTTTCCTACGCCGTTGACTTCCACGCGGGTAGCGCCCGAGAGGTCGAAGCGCAGGCCGCCGGCCGTCCATTGGGTGGCAGAGGTGCGCACGGTGCTGTGCGTTCCAAGCAGAAGCGGTGCTGCGTGTCAAGTAACGGAGTCGCTCGGCTCGCGGTGCACGCGCAGTTCGACCTTATAGGTGCGTTGCGTCGTGCGGTCGGTGGACTGCACCACCACGGTGGGTTGTCCCGTAAGGTTGGCGGTGAGTCCGCTATTTTTACTCTGTTGGGTGACGAAGGTCGTTTCGCCGCTTTCGCGCAAACCGACACTTCCGCGTGCGCCACTGTGATACCTTCGACTTTCGTCAGGTCGGTGTGGGGCGGAAGGGAGTCGATGTTGTAAATCAGTCCGCGCTGCTGGTCGATGGTGAAGCGGTAGAGACTGCCTTTCACCTCGACGGTGGCCACACTGTCGCGCCGGTTGTCTTTCGTGCGCAGATAGATCTTTCGGTCAAGATTGCCGATATTGAAACTCGTGACAACACAGTCCGACGATACGTTGCCGGTTTTTGTGTCGTCGTTCAAGCACGAGGTCAAAGTGCCGGCAGCGAGAAGCAGCACGGCGGCGCGCGAAAGCGAAGGGAGCTTGTGTGACATATAGGATCTGATGGGTGAGCACTCGCACACTGGGGTGCAATGAGTGCATGATACTTCAAAGTGCAAAAATAGAAAGTCTTTTGCCAAGTGCGAAACGAAATGCGATTTTTTCGGCCTAAATAATTCTTTTCGCGCAGAAAAGGCGTTTCTTCGCCGAGGGAGCTCTTGCGCTTTGTCGCTTGCCGGAGCGCTCGATCGATCGGGGCGCGGCATCGTCTGCTCTTTCGATGCCACCTTCACCCATTCCCCTTCCCACAGTTTTCCCCGAAATCGTTTTTTTCCACCGACGACTCATTATATATAAGCCATTTCTCAAAAGAAGAAAAGACTTTTTCTTCCTTATCAGAAGAAGAATGCGATGGTGATGTATATAGGTTGTGGAATCTGTGGAGAGGAGTTGGCTGGTTTTGTGTTATAGTCCTGAGGGTTTTTGAAGATAGTGGTCTACTTTTCTTTTTGGAAAAGTCTGTGGGAAAAGGCCCTCGGTGTATAGGGGGCGGAAAACGTAGTTTCGTCCTTCTTTTGCGCTTCCCTTTGCGGAAGGGAGTTAGCCTGAGGTTGTTCACGGGGTTATCGGCTGCTTTTCCACGCTTTTTCCACAGCGTGGTGAAGGGGACTATTTCGGCTGAAAAGTTTACCTTTGCGGCATGAACGAAAAATTGAAAGTCGATGAAATGGGTCGTCTCGGTGTATCCGATTTTCGTATGCGGCCGCAAGTTTCCCGCTCACGATTGTGCTCGACAATGTGCGGAGGTGTTCTAACGTGGGCGGCGTGTTTCGCACGGCCGATGCGTTTCGTCTGCGGGAGGTGATGCTCTGCGGCATCACGGCCGTTCCGCCCTCGCCGAGATGACAAAGACGGCGCTCGGCGCCGAGGATTCGAGTGGACTGGCGGCACTTCGATAGCGACAGCCGACGCGCTGGCCGAGCTGCGTGAGCGCGGCGTGAAGATCTGTGTGTGGAACAATGCCGCCGTTCGGTGGCGCTGCAGGATTTTGTTTTCGAGCCGGGGCGGCGAATATGCCTTGGTGCTCGGGCTACGGGTGCACGGTGTGGCGCAGTCGGTGGTGGATGCCGCCGATGTGGTGCTCGAAATTCCCCAATTCGGCACGAAGCACTCGCTCAATGTGAGTGTGGCAGCGGGCATGGCGATGTGGGAAATCGTGCGCAAGGGCGCTGTGTGAGCCCGTATGATCGACGTTGAGCGCAGGGCTTGCGCTTTGTGTGCACTGTCGGTGCAAAGGTGTCGCTTCGGCTCACGCCGCGAGTGGTTTACCGCTCGAAATAGAGACCGACGACGGCCGGATGTCACGAATGGGCATCCGGCCGTCGTCATTACATCAGCGTGTCCGCAGGGTGATGCGGCGCACGAGGGAGTTTTCGATCAGAAGTGCGGATCTCGCGCTACCTCCGCTGCCGTGGCGTTCGACACGGATTTGCGGCGCAATCTGCGTGCGGATTTGTTCGGTGTGGCTCACCACACCCACCTTGCGTCCCTGTCCGGCTTCGAGGGCCGAGAGCGTGGTGAGCACGAGATCGAGCGATTCTTCGTCGAGGTTGCCAAATCCTTCATCGATGAAGAGACTGCCGATGTTGAGGGTGCTGCTCGAGAGCGAGGCCAAGCCCAGTGCGAGCGCGAGGGAGACAATGAAGGTCTCGCCGCCCGAGAGGGAGTGGACAAATCGGTGCTCGTCGAGCATATCGTGGTCGATGACTTCGAGGGCGAGGGTGCCTTTGAGGACATTGAGCTGATAGCGCGAGGTGAGTCGGCGGAGGTGATGATTGGCGTGCTCAACGAGGAAGGAGAAGGTGAGGGTTTGTGCCAAATCACGGAATCGTTTGCCGTCGGCCGAGCCGAACAACTCGTGGAGTCTGCCCACTCTTCGGCGTTGTTGCGCGCCTTGTCGATTTTTTTATTGTAGTTTTCGGCTTCGCGCAGGCTCTCTTCGTGTCGCTGTATGCGGCGTCGCTGTTCGCCCACGGCTTCGCGTTGGCGATTCAGTTCGTCGTTGAGTTGCGTGCGCTGTGCCATGAGGACATTGAGGTCCATTTCCACGGGATCGCCGTCGGCCGCTTCGTGGTTGATGCGGGCAGCCTGCCTTCAAGTTCGAGATAGCGCTTTTGGGCGCGCTCTCTCTGTTTTGCTCGGCGATGAGTTTCGCTTCGCGGCGCTCGTCGAGGTCCGCGGAGGCTTTCCAGTCGCGCGGGTCGGCAAAGATTTCGCTCAACTCGGCCATTTGCAGCGGCGTATGGTTTGCTGTTGAACTGCGTGATGGCGACATCGAGTTCGAGGGCCACGGCACGGCGGTTTTCGTCGTTGCGACGAAAGCTTCGTTGCGCTGGTTTTCCTGCTGTCCCTCAAGGAGATGGAGGTTAGATTGTGCCTCTCTGTAAGCCGTTTGTGCCGTTTCGAAGAGCGGTTTGCTCCTTGATGCGCTCTTGCAGGGCTCTGGGTGAGTTGTGCGGGCGTATATTCTCCGAAGAGTCGGCGGAGGCGGTCGTTTTCGTTCGCCGATGCTCTCCCGATAGCAGTCTCTTTCCTCGCGTCGGGTGTTGACTTCTGCGCGTTCGCTTTCGAGGCGCGTGTTGAGAAATCGGTTGTCCGTCGAGCAGGGGCTTGTCGGTTCTCACCGTCCTCAATGCCTTGGTTCACCGCGTTCCAATCGTTGTAGAGTTCGGCGGTCGCTTGCAATAACTGTCGACTTCGCCTTCCTCCCAACCGTGAGTGGTGAGAATTTTGGTCGAGATCGCTTGTAGAGTTGCGCCTGTCTGGCGTCGGTCTCTCAGAGGGCATTCTGCGTGTTGTCGAGACTTTGATGGAGCACGCGCAAATCGACTTCGAGTTTCTCGGTGTTCTTTTTGCTTTCGGTGAGTTGTTCGTCGATTTGTTCGATTTCGGCCGAAAGTCCTGCGATAACGTTGCTGTGATTCTCGAAAAGTGAACGATCTGTTGTTCGATATCGTCCACTTTTTGTTGCATGGAGTCGAGGAGCATGTCGACGGTGGTGAATCGGGCATCGCGGTTCACGCCGGGGCTGCATCCTTGAACGAGGGATCGAGGTCGACAAAAGTGCTGCCAGTCGCTTTCGAGATCGTTTTTGCTGCGAGGTAGAGCCGTTTCATCGTGGTCTGTTCGCTGACGAGTTCGGCTTCTCTCGATGAGATTTCGAGGCTGAGGTTTTTCGCGCTGCGCCGCTTTGGCGTTGAAAGTTGGCCTTGGCGTCGTTGTACTCGCGTTCGAGTTGTGTTTGTGTCTCGCCGGAATACCGCGCCACCTCGGTGTGATAGGGATGGTGGGCGCTTCCGCAGACGGACAGGGCATGCCCTCTTTGAGTTCTCGGCGCAATTTTTGATTTTCCGAGATTTGCGAGAGCGATGTAGGCGCGTTCGAGTTGCAAAAAAGCGTTCGCGGAGGTGATTTCCTCCATTTCCACGCGGCGATGTTCGGTTTTGAACTGTTCGAGTTTTGCGGGTGTGTCGCTCGATGTCGGCACGCAGGTTGTCGATCTGCTGGTAGCCCCTGCACGATGTGTTGCCAACTGCGTTTGGCTTCTTTGAGCGAAGCGTGTTTTGCTGGCTTCGTTGAGCGTGCGGTGGAGATGGAGGCCTCAGAGTCCGCCGATGGCTTTGCGGTGTACGAGCACGGCGGCGCGCAGGGCCTCTTTGCGGTCTTCGAGTGCGCCCGCGTTTTGCGGCGTGGCCTCCTCAAGGTGGCTTGCATCTCGAGCGTCGGCGCGAGTCCTCGTCATGTTTGAGATGGAGGAACTTGTTTTTGCGCACCACCTCGGCAAAGATCTGCAGTCGCTCGTTGACCATTTGGGAAAACGCTCGAAGGTGCTGTGGTGGTTTTCGAGCTCTTGTCGGCGGAGTCTGAGGGCTTCGAGCTGGCGTTTGAGTTGCTGTTGTTCCTCGTTGCGCTTTTGGAGCTCGTTGTCGCGTTCGGCCACCTTTTTCGTGGCGACTTCGAGCAGGGCGCGGCATGGTCTCCGCTTCGGCGGACGTTTGATTTCTCCCTCGATGGCGTGCCCTCCCGCGATGTCGGGTTGTTTGTGGCGGAGCTGTTCTTCGGCGCCGTTTTGCGTTCGCGCGCCGTGGTGAACTGCTGTTCCGGCGCGTTCAGAGTTGTCTTTGCTCTGCGGCGCGGCGGGCGAGTTCGGTCTCAGCTTCTTTGATGCCGTCGCTACCTCTTTGAGGGCACGGGCTGTTCGAATCGGGTGCGGAAGGGCTGTGCTGCGTCATAGCGCTCGAGTTTTCAATTCGTCGCCGCGCAGCACGAGGAGTTGTCGGTTGGCTTCGTCGAAAGCCTGTGAGGCGTTGCGCAGTTCGGTCTCGGCAGCGTTGTGCTGTTCGTGCCAACGAATGGTTTCTTCGAGTGAAGTGCGCGTTTTTCAGGGTGAGAATTTCGGTGTCGAAACAGGCAATGCGCTCATTCGTCTCTCGCAGTTCCGCTTCGGGGAGCTGTCCTTGTGCAGTGGCCTCGCGTTGTGCCGAAAGGAGGTTCACTTCCGCTTCGGCCTCTTTGGATGAGCGTGAAGATGCGCTTGGAAATCTCGAGGTAGATGTCCGTTCCGGTGAGTTTCTCGAGAGCGCGCTCTTGTCGGCGTGGCGGGCTTTGAGGAAGTTGCAAAGCTGTTTTGCGCCAAGATGACGGTGCGCGAAAACTGCGCATAGTCCAGTCCCACCGCCTGTTCGATGGCCTGTTGAGTCTCGGTGATGCCGCTGGCGATGAGCGTGAGTTGTCCGCGGTTGGAGACGGTGCTGAGCGAGCGTTCGGCTTTGTTGAGATGGCCGTTGCGATTCACGCGCACTTTCCACTCCGCTTCGTAGCGTTCGCCGCTCGAATTGACAAATCTGACGCGTGCCCATCCTCGTCGGTGCCTTTTTCTGAGGAAAGATCGGGCGTCTTGCGGCGAAAGTTCGGGCAGATTTTCTGCGGCGTCTTCGCGTTGGTCTTGCGAAAGTCGCTCCACGTTTTCGAGTCGTGGGGCTTTGCCGTAGAGCGCCAGACACACTGCGTCGAGGAGTGTGCTTTTGCCGGCTCCCGTGTCGCCGGTGATGGCAAAAAGTCCGGCCGACCTGAGCGGTTCGGCGGTGAAGTCGATGGGTGTGTGCCTGCAAGCGAGGTGAGGTTGTGCAGGGCGATGAGTTCGATGGTCATGCCGGCGTTTGTTGTCGATAGAGTTAACGGCTATGTTGAATCTTTCGACGAGCGCATCGGGCATTTCGTTGCCGTAGCGCGCGGAATAGTATTGTTTGGCGATATCGATGGGCGCCAACTTGTGGAGTGAGTTTTCGATCGTGGGTTGTGTGGCGTTGCCCTCGCGCGGTTCGCGTTGCGTTGCGGTGGTGATGCGGCAAAACTTCACGGCTTTTTGCTCAATGATCTCGCCGATACGTCGCCGCAGCTCGGTTCCGGGCTGTGAGGGCGGATGCTGATCTCGAGATAGGGGTAAGCGTTGCGATCGTCGTCGGCTTTGGCCTCGGGCAGCGCGCGGAGTCGCTGAAGTGCCTCTTCCGGATCGAGCGAACCGCGTTCGGGCAGGCTCAACAAGCGGCAGAGGGGCGAATAAGGGCAGGGGCGGTGGCTCGCACGGCCTTTCTCGTCGAACTCGACGAGCTGCACCGAGCGTTTGTAGTCGCGTTCGCTAAAGGAGAGGGCGAGCGGACTGCCGGCGTAGCGCACATTGGCGCAGTCGCCCACGGCTTGAGCGCGGTGGATGTGGCCGAGTGCCACGTAGGCGTAGTTTTTTCCCATCGCACCGACCTCCACCATGTCTTGTCCGCCCACCACGAGGCGTTCGCTGTGTTCCTGTTCTTGAATCAGCGCGCCGTGGGCATGAAAATGCGCGGCCACCATGACGGGCAGGCGCTTGAATTCCGTTTTTTTCAGTCGCTTGTCCAGGTTGGTCAGGTAGTGTTTGATGCCTTCTTGCACCGAGAGTCCGGTGGGATAGTCGGAGGGTCGGAGGAAAGGCAGGGCGAAGCACACCACCTCGGCGTGTTCGATCCGCGAGGGGCGAGGGGCAAAATCATTCGTTCGAGTAGGGTTCGCCTTCAGCGTCCTTCCACACCGTGCCGCGCACATAAATATTGTGCATGCGCAGCAGTTACTCTCCGCTTCGAGGCGTGCGCCCGAATCGTGGTTTGCCGGCAATGAGTACAATGCTCATGCCGGGATGTTCTACCGAAAGATGGGTGAAATCGTGAAAAAGTCGTTGTACCTCGGCGGAGGGGTTCGGTCCGTCGAAGATGTCGCCGCTCACAATGAGGGCGTCGGGCTGTTGAGCTACGATGGTGTCGCGCAACCAGCCGAAGAAGTGGCGGTGTTCGGCCACGATGGTGGCGGTGAAAGACGTTGCCGAGGTGCCAATCGGCGGTGTGAGATGATTTTTCATCGGGGATGCTGAGGTTGGAGTCGACGCAAAACGGCGTCGACAAGGCGAATTACGTTTTCTCTCAAAACTGCCAAAAACTGATGCGCGTTTTTCCGTCCTCCTTTCGGCGCGGTGTCGGTACGGGGCGCGAAAGTTTCGAGTCGATTGCTGTCAGCTGCCGTGTGCGGGCGGGTGTTTTTCGTCGAAGGAAAGGCGCTCAGATTGCCCATAAATACGTTTTTCGTGCAGAAAAACGTCCTCGAATGTTGGAACATGGCGCAAATCTGTTTTAAGTTTGCAGCGCAAAAAGTCGTTTCGCCCTGTGCTTTTTCAGTGTGTTGTGAACGCGTTTTGTTTTCTTCCGCCTATAAAATTGCCATCGTCCCTCTCCGTCCGTTCGTTCCCCAGGGTGCGCAGCCGCCTCACCGCTACGGGTCGCCGTGTGCGCGTTGTGGTGTGTCGCTCGCCGACGCCCACACCCTGCAAGCCGTGCTCGAAAGTGTGCGGCTCGGTTTTTCATCCATGCCCTCTTGGTGGGCGAGTACGATGCCGCCACCCTCGCCGCCGCGCCCCGGTGCGCGCCGAAGTGGAGTGCGTGCCGGCCGCCGATGCCACCGACGCCATGCAACGTGCCGTGCGGTTGGTGCACGACGGCGAGGCGATGTGCTCATGAAGGGCTTGGTCGAGCAGCGACGACCTCTTGCGCCACATTCTTAACAAGACCTACGGCCTGCGCCCCGCAGGGCTGCCCGTCATCACCCACGCCTCGGCCGTGTCGCTCCCCGGCTTCGACCGCCTCGTGGTGCTGAGCGATGTGGGCCGTTATCCCCCTACCCCACGCTCGAACAGCGCGCCGCGCAACTCGATTATACCATCGCCTCTCGCGCACCCTCGGCACCGCTTGTCCCCGTGTGGCTTGCTGCATTGCACCGAGAAGGTGAGCGGGGCCTTTCCGCGACGCTCGACTACGTTGAACTCTGTCGTCGCGCCGCCGGCGCAAGTGGGGCGAAGTGCTCGTCGACGGGCCGCTCGATCTCCTCTGCGCGCTCTCGCCCGAGGGCTTGGCTGACAAAGGGCTGGAAAGTCCGCTCGAAGGGCGCGCCGACGTGCTGATCGTCCCCGACATCGAAGCCGGCAATGTGCTTTACAAAACCCTCGGCCTACTCGTTCCCGGTGCGCGCTTCGCTTCCCTGCTCTGCGGCACCACGCATCCCGTCGTACTCACCTCGCGCGGCGATTCCGTCGACGTGAAAATCGACAGTTTGGCGCTCGCTGCCCTCCGCGTACTCGCCGGCGCTTGCTGGCTACCCCACCGCTCATTCCCTCACCCCGTCTTCCTCTCCCTATGTCCTCCACGCTTCGCAAGATTCTGGTCATCAATCCCGGCTCCACCAGTACCAAAGTGGCAGTTTATCACGACGAGCGCCCCTTGCTCGTCAAAACCATCAGTTACACCGCCGACGAACTGGCACAATTTGCCGACAGTTTCGCGCAACTCCCCATGCGTCGCGACACCTGCTCAGTGCCTTGGCCGACGAAGGCATCGCCTTCTGATTTCGATGCCATCATTGCGCGCGGCGGTCTCACGCATCCCATTCCCGCCGGGGTCTGTGCGGTGAACGAAGCCATGTTGCGCGACACGCGCTCGGCCGTTCGTCAGCACGTGTGTAACCTCGGTTGTCACATCGCGGCGGCGCTCGCTGCGCAACTGCCGGCCTGTATGGCCTTGGTGGCTGATCCTGAGATCGTCGACGAGATGTTGCCCGAGGCGCACGTCTGCGGCAGTCCCGAAAATGCCGCGCGTCGGCGTCTGGCACGCCCTTAATCAGCGCGCCACCGCCCGCCGTCATGCCAAAAATTCAGGGGCGTGCGCTACGAAGATCTCAACCTCGTCATTGCCCACATGGGAGGCGGCATCACCGTCAGGGGCGCATCGTCACGGCAAGTGCATCGATGTGAACAACGGTTTGGACGGCGATGGTCCCTTCTCGCCCGAACGCGCCGGTACCCTCCCCGCCGCCGACTTGGTGCGGCTGTGTTTCAGCGGCAAGTGGAGCGAAAGCGAACTTCTCTCGCGCATTGCCGGTCAAGCCGGACTGGTGGCCTGGCTCGGCACATCGGATGTGCGCGAAGTCCTCTCGCGCATCGAAGCCGGCGACGAGCGTGCGCGATTGGTACTCGATGCCATGATTTACAGCGTGGCCAAGAGCATCGGCGCACAGGCCGTTGTGCTCTGCGGAAAGGTTGATGCCATCTTGCTCACCGGCGGTTTGGCGCATGCCGACTACATCACTTCGCGATTGCGTGAGCGCGTGTCGTTCATTGCTCCCATCCACATCTATCCCGGCGAACGAACTCGAAGCCCTGGCCGAGAATGCGCTGGCCGTGCTGCGCAGCGAGCGCGAAGTGCGCACCGATCTAACGACTTCCGCCCTTTCGGGCATCATCACGCCTAACAACGCCCCGTTTCCACGCCGGAAAGCGGGGCGTTTATCACTGTTGAAATCGCTGTTTGGCGATGAATGGTTGTTTTTGTGGTTTAGTCCTCCACCACCTCGCCTTTGAGTGTGGCGCTGGAAGCATCGGTGATGCGCACGCGCACCGTCTGTCCGATGCGGCGGTCGCCGCGGGCGATGATCACCACCTTATTCTGTTCGGTTCGACCGAAGAGTTCCTCGCGGCTGCGTTTGCTCACACCCTCGATGAGGATCTCCGCTTCGCGACCCACCCATGCGCGGTTGGCGGTGAGCGAAAGTTCGTTTGCAGCGCAATCAGTTCGTTGAGTCGGCGCAGTTTCACCTCCTCAGGGCACATCGTCGGGCAGACGCTTCGAAGCGTAAGTGCCGGGACGCTCAGAATACCGAACATGAAGGCCGAATCGTAGCCCACGCGGCGCATCATGTCGAGACTCTGGGCGTGGTCCTCCTCCGTCTCGCCGCAGTAGCCGGCGAAGATGTCGGTGGTGATGGCACAGTCGGTCACCAGTCGGCGAATGGCCTCGACGCGACCCCAATACCACTCGCGGTCGTACTTGCGGTTCATGCGTTTGAGCACCGCGTCGCTACCGCTCTGCACAGGCAAGTGGATGTGTCGGCACACATTCGGCTCCTCGGCGATGACGCGCAGGGTGGCGTCGCTCATGTCCTTGGGGTGCGGCGTGGAGAAGCGGATGCGCATGCTCGGCACGGCGCGTGCCACGGTGCGGAGCAGTTCGGGAAGAAGACAAAATCAGGGGTTGGCGTCCGCCTCGTCCTCGGTGGAACAGATGTGTTGGGCGGCGATGGCGGCATCGCGTGCGGCCTCTTCGTCCAGGGCGCTGGTGGGGCGCTCGGTCTCGCCGGTGGCGTTGCGGCGCGCCTTGTAGGAGTTCACGTTTTGCCCCAGGAGCGTCACTTCCTTGAAGCCGCGCTTTTCGAGGTCGAGACACTCGTTGATGATGCTCTGCACATCGCGGCTGCGCTCGCGACCGCGGGTGTAGGGCACGATGCAGTAGTGGCAGAAGTTGTTGCAACCGCGGGTGATGCTCACAAAACCGGAGATTTTCGATCCGCAGAAGCGTTCGGGCATCACGTCGCCGTAGGTTTCAGTGAGCGAGGAGGTCAATGTTGATGAGCCTTTTTGTCCCACTTCGGCCTGCGCAATGAGGTCGGGGAGGAGATAGGCGTCAGGGGCCGGCCACGAGGTCGGCATGGTGCTAGCGAGGAGGTCGTCTTTGACGCGTTCGGCCATGCAACCGAGCACACCAAGATGAGTGAGCGTCCTTTCTTGCGCAGGGCGTGGAGGGCTTCGAGGCGATGAATGATTTTCTGCTCGGCGTTGTCGCGCACGGAACAGGTGTTGAGAAACACGGCGTCGGCTTCGTCGAGGGTTTCGCAGGGAGTTCGTCAGCCGGCCATCTTCATCACGCTGGCCACGACTTTGGAGTCGGCCACGTTCATCTGGCAACCGTGGTTTCTATGAGGTTTCTTCATTGGGGAATAGGGTCTATGTTCGGGCGTCTATTGGGCGTTTCGTAGACGGGTATACCGGTTTACGAGTAGACGCGTGTGATGTCGGAGTTGGGTTTTGGGAGGTTTGTGGACGGGTGTACGAGGTAAGCGGTTGGGCGTTTCGTAGACAAGTGTACGCGTAAAGAGTTTACGCGAGGTGTCCGGGGCGTAAATCTCGTTTACGCTGTTTACTCCTTCCTCGTTTACTCATTTTCTACTCGTTCACTTTTTTCTCAACGCCTCCACGGCGAGGCGGTAGCTGTCGGTGCCGAAACCGGCCACGATGCCGCGGCAAACCGGGCGATGAGCGATTGGTGTCTGAAGGTTTCGCGCGCCTGCACATTCGACAGGTGCCTCCACCACCGGTAGAGGGACAATGCTGCTCACCGCGTCGTGGAGCGCCACCGAGTGTGGGTGAATGCCCCGCGTTGAGCACCACGCCGAGCACAGTTCGCTTCGTCGGCCGCGGCCTGCAGGGCGATCGATGAGCACCCCTCGTGGTTGCTCTGCAGATGGTCGATGTCCGGCACCCCGTCGTAGCGGCGGCGCAGTTCGTCGATGACATCCGTCAGCGTCGTGCGACCGTAGATTTGCGGTTCGCGGCGGCCGAGAAAAGTGAGGTTGGGCCCGTTGAGCACCAACACGCGAGGCAAAGGCGAGACATAAGCAGGGGAGGTGTTTTCCCGTCGAATCATCATGCGCTCGTCAGGGTTTTTCTCCACAAAAGCGCAAAACGCTCGCCTTCGGCAGACGAGCGCGCGGAGGAGAAAACGCGCCGATCGGCGAATCGACAGATTATTCTTCGTACATTTGCGCGCAAAAATACGAAATCTCGATGACGTGTGCAAACCGCGTTGTCCAAAACTGTGAAGCCTGCCGATGAACACCGAACTGCTCCACACTACGAACAATACCTCCTGCTCGAGCAAGGGTCTTTCTGCCAATACCCGTGAGGCTTACGGCCGCGATTTGCGCCGTTTTTCTCGACTATGCCGACGCGCGCGCGTCGATGCGCTCGATGTCGATCTGCCCTGCTCGAAGACTACGTTCGCACCTTTTTGAAAGCCGGCAGTGCCGCCAGTTCCATGGCGCGCATGATCAGCAGTGTGCGCTCCTTCTACCGCTATCTGCCGATCGACGGATGTTTGGGGCAAGACCCCACCGAACTCCTCGAAACGCCGCGACAACCTAAGCACCTGCCCGAGGTGCTCACGCTCGACGAGGTGGAACGCATTCTCGATGCGATCGACCTCTCCACGCCCGAGGGGCAGCGCGATCGCTGCCTGATCGAACTGCTCTACAGCTGCGGTCTGCGCGTGAGCGAGGTGTGCGCGCTGCGCCTCTCCGATCTCTTTTTCGACGAAGGCTTTGTGCGCGTCATCGGCAAGGGCGACAAACGGCGCGTCGTCCCCATTTCGCCGCGTGCCATGCACGAAGTTCACAACTGGCTCGATGCCGCGCCGATATCGCCGTGAAACCCGAAGATGAGGATGTGCTGTTTTGTCTCGGCACGCCGCGGTCGTCGGCTTTCGCGCGTCACGGTGTTTCACAACATCAAGCAGCACGTGGCCGCCGCCGGCATCGACAAGAGCGTATCGCCCCACACCTTCCGCCACACCTTTGCCACCCATCTGCTCGAGGGCGGTGCCTCGTTGCCCGCCATCAAGCCGTATGCTCAGGGCATGGGGACATCAGCACCACCGAAAATCTACACCCATCTCGACGGTGCCTATCTGCGCCAACAGGTGCTCGAACACTTCCGCGCAATCGTCACGCCGGCGACTGAAATCTGCCCCATGAGGCAAAATGCGGCAGTGTGTGCAAATGCACAGGCCTTGTGGCGAGTCGCAAACAAATAGAACAGTAAGAACAGAGAGAGAAACAAAACCCCAAAAATAAAAGACCCTACCCAAAAGCCCTCCCCTGAGTGGGAAGGGGTGAGGCAGAGCCCAAACACGCGAGTGCAGGAGAGGTTCGGGCTGCAGCGGGAGAGGGCAGCAGCAGCATGGGGAAGGAGGTAGCGCAGTAGCATTTTAGGGGGTGTCAGGCGGAAGGGAAGCCGTGGCTTTTCGACCCCTTGCCGACGGAGGACGAAAACCGTGCCAAATATCCGTTCCCCCGACACCAAACGCTCCGCGCGACGGACGCAAAATGCCTCGGAAACATCGCGTGTTTCATTCAAAAATGTCCCCGTTTTTCGCCACAATCAGGGCACTATGTTTCAAAACCTCCGTGTTTTTCTCGGCTTTTTGCCGCGCTTGAGTTGCCCACGTTTCGATTTGGCGGAACGGCGCGCAAAATACTAACTTTGCAAAACACTCGTTTGCCCTCGACACAGGGCGAACGCTCAAACCACAGCGTATGAAAATCCTCATCACCGGTGCCTCCGGTTTCGTCAGTTCGTTTCTGGTCGAACACGGTTTTGGAACACGGCCACGAAGTGTGGGCGGCTCTCCGCGCCACCAGTTCGCGCCGCTATCTCGCCGACCCGCATTCGCTTCATCGGGTTGAATCTCGGCGACGATGCCGAACTGCGCCGGCAACTCTCGGCGCACGGTGCCAGGCTCGGTGCTTCGACTGCGTGATTCACGCCGCCGGTGCCACCCGAGGCCGCCAGCCTCGAAGCCTTTCGCCGCACCAACACGGCGGGCACGCTGCGCTTGCGCGCACGCTCCTCGAGTTGAACCTGCTGCGCGGTCGCTTCGTCTTCGTGTCCTCGCTCTCGGTCATGGGACCCGCTGCCGATCCCGATTCGGCCCGCAGCCGCCGCTGCACCTATCGCCCCATCGGTGACAACGACCGCCCGGTGCCCAACACCGACTACGGCCGCTCGAAACTCGAAGCCGAAAAAGCCCTTGCCGGCGTGGCGGGTTTGGACTACGTCATCCTGCGCCCCACCGGTGTCTACGGCCCTCGTGGGCGCGACTATTTCCTCATGGCCGACAGCATCCGCAAGCACATCGACTTCGCCGTGGGCTATCGTCCGCAACGCCTCACGTTCATCTACGTGCGCGACCTCGTCGACGCCTGCTATGCCGCCCTCACGCGCGGCGAGCGCAGCCGTGCCTACTTCCTGAGCGACGGCGGCGCTACGACAGCCGCGAGTTCGGTCGCCTGCTGCAAAGCGAAATGGGCGTGCGCGGCGTGTTGCGCATCACCGCCCCGAGTGGTTCCTGCACGGCGTGTGTGCGCTTGGGCGGCGCCTGCTACCGCCTCTTCGGCCGCAGGGCACTGCCCCCGACGCTCAGCCTCGACAAGTTCGCCTGCTGCGCCAGCGCAACTGGCTGTGCGACATCGAACCCGCCCGCCGCGATCTGGGTTTCGCCCCGCAGTGGACGCTCGCTGCCGGGGTGAAAAGCCGTCGCGGTACAAAAAGCGAAGGCTGGCTCTGAAACCTTTCGCCCATTCGCCGGTCAAACGCTCCTCAGTTCGCCCGATCGCATAGTACCCATCGGCTCCCTTCTCCATGCTCCCTCTCGGGACGTCGGCACGCTGTCCTTCGGCGGTAAGCCCTCCGCCCTCGGCTCGTCGCCCCTCGCCATCGTGGACAATCGGCGCGCGCCTATTCCACAGTTTTTCAAAAACGCATCAACCTCAACTCTCGTGCATGCCCCTATCATACGCCACCCCTCTGCATCACCGCAGCCTTGGCCCTTCCGGCCGTGGCTCAACGCGGCGCCATCAGCGGCGAAATGCTCGAAAAACTTCCGTCGCGAAGTGCCCCAAAGGCGCCTCGGCTCGCGCGCTGCAAAAACGCCCTCGTCACCCAAGGTGTGGGCGCACTGGCCACGCGCAACAACGCCGCCGAAGCGGCCGACACCTATTTCTCCAACGAAGCCCCCTCCAAAGGCATCACCGACCAACAATCGTCGGGTCGCTGCTGGCTGTTCACGGGGCTCAACGTGATGCGCGCCCAAGTGATCAGGGCGCCAACTCGCCAAGTTCGAGTTCTCGCAAACTACAACTCGTTCTACGATCAGTTGGAAAAGCCAACCTCTTCTTGCAGTCGATCATCGACTACGCCGCCCGCCCATGGACGACAAGACGGTGGTGGCTCTTCAAAAATCCATTTCGGACGGCGGCACCTTCACCGGCGTGCAGGACGTGGTGAGCAAATACGGCGTGGTGCCCTCGGAGGTGATGCCTGAAAGCTACAATGCCAACAACACCCGCGAAATGGCCGGTGTGCTCGCCCTCAAGCTCCGCGAATACGGGCTCGAACTGCGCAAGGCCTATGCCGCCGGTGAGGCGCGACGCGAAGCTCAAAAGCGCAAGACGCGCCAACTCTCGACCATCTACCGCATCCTCACCGCCTGCCTCGGCACGCCCCCGACAGAATTCACCTGGACGCTGCGCGACAAGGACGGCAAGCCCGTGAGCACCGAGCGCTACACCCCGCGTTCGTTCTACGATCGCTTCGTGGGTCGCGACCTCTCGAGCTACGTCATGCTCATGAACGACCCCTCGCGCCCCTATCACAAAACCTACACCATCGATCTCGATCGCCACACCTACGACGGCCACAACTGGACGTACATCAATCTGCCGATGGACGAGATCAAGCAGATGGCCATCGCCTCGATCAAGGACAGCACGCGCATATACTACTCTTGCGACGTGGGCAAGTTCTACAATCGCAAGACGGGCATCCTCTCGCTCGACAACTTCGACTACGGCGACCTCTTCGACACGACCTTCCCCATGACGAAGGCCGACCGCATCCGCACCTTCGCTTCGGCTTCGAGCCACGCCATGACGCTCTGTGCCGTGGATCTGGACAAAGACGGCAAGCCCCGCAAGTGGAAGGTGGAGAACTCGTGGGGTCCCACCAATGGTGTGGGCGGCCACTTGATCATGACCGACGCTTGGTTTGACGAATACACCTTCCGCTTGGTGGTGGACAAAATATGTGCCCGCGCTACCCTGCGCCTGCTCGAACAGAAACCCACCCTCCTCCCTTGGGATCCCTCTTCAAGGGCGAGGAGTAATCCCCCGAACATTCAGTGTCCGAAATCCCCCGTTGCTCCGGCGATGCGAGGATTTCGGACTACTTGACTAAACTCCTTTTCATGAAATCCATTCGCATCTATTGCAGAACGACGGCCGGTATCACGATGTGCCGAAGGGGCAACGCTCGAAGAGTGTATGAGACGCTGATC
>BNJU01001373.1_pt1 | contig 49828 bp, 86 predicted proteins | sample 8539281 | NCBI WGS metagenome assembly BNJU01 (sample SAMD00202456, study PRJDB9452) | human saliva metagenome | isolation source: human saliva | place: Japan | reverse complement strand
TTTCTTAATCTGAAATATTTAATTTTTTTGTGTAGTTACAAAGAAATCTAATATTGCCTTAACTTAATTTACAAAAATTATAAACTTTATTTATCTAATTTTTGATGTCGTGGACAATCTATCAAAAAACAGTCATACAAAAATTTAGGATAAATTTTTACTTCTGGTTTATAATCCGTTTTCAATATTTTTTTCATATTCTGCCTTCAAATTCTTTATTTGCCTTTTTATCTCCCTAATTTCTTCTTTTTCTCAGATTTTGTCCACTCTCTTTTAAATTCTCCATTTTTAACATCTTCTATTTCTTCATTTTTTTAAATTTCAATGCTTTCTCAAAAGATTTTTTTCTAATTTATCAAATTTATCTAATCGTTTTAATGAATAAAAAAATAAATTGGTAGTTCTTCATATGATACTTGGCAGTCCTCTTGAGCGTCTATTTTTAAATAAATTTCTACAAGTTTTTTTATAATTCTCAGATAAATAATACAGACTTTCTAAATCACTACCAAAAATAATCATTATCAATATTTTTCTAACATTAATTCATCAATTTGAGTCTCAATATTTACAAATTCCTTCAACTGAACCTTATTCGCAATATAAATATACTTTTATCTTAACAAAATCCTCTTTTCCAAACTCAAAATCTTTTTATTAATTCTTCCAAAATTATTTTTTTGCTCTTCATATTTTCCATTAATCATCAGCAAATTCGCATATTCAAACTTATAAATTGGATTATTCTCTAATTCACAAGCTTTTTTTATACATTTCTTCTGACTTATCATATTTCTTTGCCCCATAATAATCCGCCCCTAAGTCCATAATAAGCCTTAGAATTATTCGGATTAAACGCCACAGCCTTTCTCAAAGTTCTAATTGCTCTCTTACTGCCATATCTCTGATCATCATAATAAAAACCTAAATTAGTATAAATCCGTGATTTTTCCTCATCAGTCAATTCATTTTTCATATTTTTTTAATAAATTCATTCAATAATTTATAAATATCATCCCATTGATAATTTAATTCATTGTAAACTGCCGCTAATTGACAAACAACTTCCACATTTTTTTAGGATTTTCTAAAAATTTCTCCAAAATAATCCTTATATTCAATAAATGCATGCTTATAATTATCGTAACTATCATTTTTTTGGATTTCATCCTGAATATATCTTGCCCATTCTTTTTTTGTGTTTGTTTCATAATTTTTATTCCTTTCATATTTCTTCAATCCTCATCAATTATCAAATGTTGTGGACAATCAAGTAACCAACATTCATTTTTCAAAAAACATAAATATTTCTAACTTAGGCTTAAAAATCCGTATTCAATATTTTTTTCCGATACTAAATTAATATTCGCCAATCTCTTTTTCATCTTCTATCATTTCCAAAAGCTCTTCTTCCGTTGTATCTTTCTGATATTCTTCGTCAGTCTTCATTTCTTCAATATTGTGAAAAAATCTCTTTTTCAGCTTCTTTCAATATTCTATCTATTTTTCTCAAATTTATTCAATTGTTTCAAAGAATAAAGATATGGTGCCATATAATTTGCTTCTAAATTAAAATTAACATTCTCTGCATATTTACAATATTTTTCATAATTACCACATAAATAATATAAATCTTTTATTACATATTCATCAAACGTGTGAAAACCTTCATACGTCAACCAATTCAAATATTTTTTTCATAATCTGTTTTCTCCAGCATTTCAAACTCTTTTATTTTTTTCCAAAAGTTTTTCTATATTTTCAGTATCTTTATTTCCTAAATAAATTTTTACAAAGAACCCTGTAAAAATGATATTTAATGTTGTTTTGAGTCTTCCATTAACAAATTATCCAAAAATTTTTTCAGCTTTTTTTATATTCTTTATTTTGAATTAAAAATCAGTGCATATCCATAACTATATTTCGCTTCATCACTCATTTTACAAGCAATTTCTATATTTTCAAGAGATTTTTGATACATTTTAACATGAAAACAAATACCTGCAAGTCTGTAATAAATGTCTGCATTATTTGAATTAATTTTTATTGCTTTTTCAAGATAATCAATAGCCTTTTTCTTCCATACATCCCCTATCTTCACACAAATAAGCCAAATCAGCATACATTCTAAACTTTTCATCTTCTGTTAAAATATCAAAATTCCTTTTCAAAAATGTTTCTAAAATTTCTATACCGTCGCATTTGCTGCTCAAATAGCAAACTCCCGCCAACTGACAAACGACTGAAACATCCTCAGGATTTTTTACAGTTTCCTTTAACAAGTATTTCCTATAATTTTCAAGTGCAACATCATATTCTGTTCTGTCTTCATTTTCCAATTTTTCCCATATTTTATAAATATATTTTTTTCATACCTTCATTCAATTTAACTTCAATATCCAATTTCATCTCCCAATTTTTATTTTACACTTATTATAACATCTTTTTCCCAAAAACAAAAAAAGGCTACAATAAAAATTCCGTAACCTTTTTCTATCTTCAAATTATCTACTTCCCATTCTTCCTATCATTTATAACTTTATCCACATCTTTAACATACTCATAATCATCTTCTCCCAATTTCACATCTTTTCCAATTGGCACATACCACAAAAAAATTTTTGAAAAAAATAGTCTTTCAATTTTTGTCCGAAAAAAATCATAACCTGCCATCGCATAAGGATAATTTCTCATTATTTTTCAATTCCTCATCTGAAATATCTTTTATTTCATCTTTATCTAAATATTTTTATCGCATAGGCATCGTCTATCAAATCATCACTTAAATTTAAAAACCTTTTTTTCCGTTTTATCAGAAATACATAATTAACTCTCAAACCTTTTATTTCTGTCAATTCAAATTCTTCTTTAGGGCTTGAAATTATTTGTTTTAAAATATAAATAACCTTTTTTTCAATTTTGCATAAAGAATTTTGTATGGCTCATTTGTTTCATAGTTTTCTTTGTAAGCATAATCAACATTTCCTTCTCCAGCCAGTTGCCATTTTATTTCTTTCCCATCTTTTGTCTTTATCACAGGCATCGCAATAAGAGCATCTCCTGGCTCAACAATCACTTCAAAATCATCCACCTTCTGATTTTTCCATTTTGAAATAGTCGACCAAACATAGTTGAAATCAACAGTTCCAACACCGCTACTTCCATCATAACGATAACTGTGCTCAACTATATTTTCTCCCTTTTTAAAATTAGCCTTAAAATAGTAAACATAACTCTTTTTGTAATATTCATATTCTTTTAGTATCTTTTCTTCATCATATTCCTTAAAATATTTTTTAACTTCTTCCAGTTGTTTTACATCTTTCGGTGCAAAATCAGTCAATCTATACGCTTTTGTACTCACACTTTGTCCATTGACAGAAGTCTTAAAATCCTTGAAATGATCTCTTTCATCCCATGCTTCATTCCCACCTTCAGGCGTAATAAATCCAATATATCTCTCCCCAGCTTCAGGACTATCAAACACAAATCTAACAGTTACCACCATTTCATTGTCTATCGTCCCATACTCCGACTTAAATTTTTCCAATTTAAAACGAAGCCTCTCACTCTTTATCGAAAACATTCGACACATTCATCGGCACAATATGCCCACCTTCCGACCCAAATTCCCAGTCATTCCTCAATAAGTTCGCACCAAAAAAATCATAACTAGAGCAAATAATAGCAGTATTCTGATTTTTCATGACTACCAACTCTCTTTCTTTTTATTTTTTTATATCTCATTAAAAATTATACCTTATTTTTTTAATTTTTTTATCAAATATATTTATTTTTTTATTTTTTTATTATTTCAAAACCTTACAATACTCATATTTATGATTTCTTTATCCTCAGCCCGTGAACTATACTCGTCCACCACTTTAAATGTATTTGGATCCGCATCATTCAATACATCTTTCATTACAATATACATAATCATTATCCTCGATATAGAAATCATTCAAAAATTTACCCTTTATCAGTAATTTTATTGAAAATAATTAGCTATATCATCTGTCCTTAAAAAAATAAATTCCATTTTTATCTTCTAAATAATAACCATTCCTATTTTGACTATTTAAATTCAAAATTTTAAAACTTTTAGAATCTAAATCTTCTTCTCTATCGGTTCTAAAATATACATTATCCTTATCTTTTGAAAAATAATTATTTAATACTTCAAATGTTTTTATATCAGCTCCTTTTTATCAGAGGTTCTTTTTCAACAATCCAGCTTATATAAAAATATATTTTTTTATCATCTTTACTGTAATAATCATTTATCACTTCAAATGTATTAGGATTTGCACCTTTCAAAAACTTTAACAACATTTTTTTAAAGCATTATCTGTATCTACAAATATATGATGGATCTAATTGAATATAATACACATTTTTACTATCTTTTTGCATAATATGAATTATCTTTTTTTAAATTATTTTTTTCTTATAATTTTTAAAACTATTTGGATCAATTTCTTTTATTTTTTTCTCTAAATAATACACACCATCTTTATTTTTTTATAAGTTTTTTTCTTCAATTATTTTCAAAAAAATTTCCATCAGTATTTTTATTCTTTTTATATCCGAAATCTGAATTTCAAATTATAGTATATATTATTTTTTTATCAACATCATAGTATTCATTTAACTTTTCTAAAAGTCTGGATATCTGCTCCTCTAACTTTTTACCCATTAGAATAAATACTATTTTTTTATCTTTCACAATATCCTCTTTTTACCTCAAATGTGTTAATATCTGCTCCTGACACTTTTTTTATCATCATAATAAACATTATTTCTATCTTTCGCATAACCCCATCCCATTATTTCAAAACTATTTTTTTATCAGCTCCTTTAATTATCTTATCAAGATAATAAATTCCCATTTTTATCAGATATGTAGCTATCTGATAATTTTTTAAAACTTGCTTTATCAAATAAAAACTTTAAAGGCTCTTTCAAAAATAATAAATATAATTCTTATCTCTTGTAAAAATCTCCTAAATCTTCAAAAGTTTCTTTATCATAATGACGATTTGCTTCTACATCAGGACTTCCAATCCAATATATACCGTTTTTATCCTTCACATAATTAATTGAACCATCTTTTAGATTTTACAATTTTTTTACTGTATTTACATCCACATTGGGATAATCAATTCCATTAATATAAACCGTATTTTTATCTCTTGCCACATTTCCTTCCAAAATTTCAAATGTTTTTATATCTACTTCATTATCTCCATTTTGTTTTTTTCACCGTTTCTCCATCATAATAAATAGTTCCTTTATCTCTTGCATACCCATCTTTTTAATATTTTAAAACTTTTCCACATCAGGTAAAAAAAATTTATTGTACTGACTGACTACCCCATTTACATATTTCACGACAAGTTTCATCATCCCAATAAACTTTGCCATCTTTAATCGTATATTCTGCAAATCCAATATTTCCAATTAAAATAATTAATCCTAACATCCTAAAAAAATTTTTTTCATAAACACCATTCTCCTTTCATCAAAAATCATTTAACAAATACAAAAAGACTGAAATAATCAGCCCTTCTATCAAAAAAATTAATTTAAAAAAATGTTGTATTTTTAACTCGCCACTGTTCCAATTTAATATGAACCCAAAAACTGTATATTCCCAATGTCACCACTATTAATAATAGCCATTTTATCCAATTTCCAAATAGTCCTACTGCAGTTCCATTAAATTGCAGCCTTCTTCCTTCTATAACAGTGTGATTTATTTTCCAACCATAAATCATGCACAAAGCCCATGGGAAACAAATCCCTAATGTACATGATGTTATTAGGCTTCCTAGAATAATCCAGCCAATATAACTTAATAATCCTCCGTCAAAATAACTTCTATTTTCCATGATTTCCTCCTTACAATATATTTTTGATAACATAAAAAAATACCCTAAGGGTTGGAGATAGAGGTGAAATCTTCGTTATCTAGTTATTTTTGTAAATAAAATATACAAACATTACTAGACATACTAGGAAATCATACATCTCAATACCTCCTTATCACAATACTACGAGTTGACTAGACTCGTGATATGATTATAACAAAAAGACTGGAAAAAAATCCAGTCTCAGTTTTAGCCATTTTGTTTGCATTGTAATAAGTACCTTTTCAGGGGTTTTCATACTAACCTAGGTAAATGTATTATTATAAGTTCTTTATGGTGGGACCGGTGGGGATCGAACCCACAACCTACCGATTAAGAGTCAGTTGCTCTGACCAGTTGAGCTACGGTCCCATAAAAAAACTTTTTAATTAACACAATTATGTTATCATAATTTATCACTTTTTGTCAAGGATTCTATAAATTTTTTTCTAAAAGAAATTTTGTAAATCTCTCACAAACAAATAATTTTCATTATAAAAAGTGAGAGATTTTTTTCTGATACTTATTTTGTTTTTTATTTCCTTCAGCTACAACTTTATCCATCCATTTAAATAATTCATCTAGATCATAATCTCCCCGAATGCGGTGTTGCCCAAGGTGATGCAAAAATCAACTTTTTTTCCCCAAGATTTTTCCAATTTTATGGCAAGTATCGCAGGTATTGCAAGTGAAGTATCTTTGTCAACTGCACCGTGTCTTATTCTCCAATATTTCACTTTTTGAATTTCCAATATAATTCATCAGATTCATCATTTTTATAATTTTCTTATCAGCCATTGTTCCATTTACTGTCGAATGTTCTAGCATATATTCCGTAAAATGCTTATTATCTGTAGTTTCATCTCCAAATTCATTATTTTCTCCAGTCGATAAATCCACATTATCAAAAGGCTCCAGTGTTTTTTTGTCTACCCATATAAGCAATATATTTATTGTAATCCAAATCTACGACTTTTTCCATTTTTTTATTGTTAAAAAGCTCAAATTCTGATAAATCAGTTCCTTTTTTTCAAAGCTGCATTTGCTGAATCAATATAATACTGCTTAATCTGATTTTTTTAAAAGCTTCCATTTCCATCTTTATTCAATGTTAAAAGTTTACCGTTTTTGTCCTTCAATTTTCAAACTATTCACATAATCAGGAAACATTTTTTTCAAATCATTTGAACGTGAAAATTTCATCATCAGTCAACATACCTTCAGTGTATTTTCTTTCCACATTGTAATCTAGCATTGAAATTTCTATCTTTTTATATGTTTTCACATCATTAAACATCCATTCATACGCTGTATTTGCATTTTCTAAATTAGTTATTGGACAATAAGATGAAACTGCATAAATATCATCTCTAGCCTTCAATGCTCCAATTTCCTTCAAATAAGGCTCGTAATCCTTGCTATTCCCAGTTGCACCTAACAGAGCTGAAACTGCTCCTCCAGCACTTGTCCCGTTAGAAATAATTCTGTCAGCTCTACCAGGCATTTTATTATCATTATAACGCAAATATCTGACAGCTGCCTTCAAATCTACAATTACAGCAGGTGCCTTTCCTGTATATTTTCCATCTTTTTCCAAAGTTCTACCTCTAGCTCCAGGACTTGCCACAACATATCCATTTGACAATGCGACTAATGAAGCATCAGGTTTTCCATCTCTTCCATTTCCAGGCACTCCAGCCGCTCCAGGCATATATCCTCCAACTGTATTTGGGAAAAAAATATTGGTGCGCTTTTTGCATTGTATTTTCCAACTGATTTATTTTTAAAATATTCTTCTGGAATATAGATATTTATAGTTTCATATGCAATATCAACTGGTTTTGCTACATAAACTATATTTTTCATAAGCACGATAAGTAACAGTTTTTTTCCGTTAACAGTAGCTGTTTTTCGTCGTATAATTTTTTTATTTGCATCAAAATTTAAGTTGTACCCATTTTCTGTTTTTATTTGTTATCATATCTTCAGTTATTACTTTTTTATTCATAGGCGCTCCCATTTGTGACTTTTTATCTTCATTCTTATTTACTTCAGAACTTTTTCTGATATTTGCTAGAATCTGTTAATCCTTTTTCATTATCAGTAGCCATTAAAAAAAGCTGAAATTAATAAACTCATTACAATCAATTTTTTTCTTCATAATCTCTCCTTCAATTCTTTTTATGCAACAGTATAACATATACTTCATGAGATTCATATTTCACTAATATTAGTTTCTTTCTTTTTTTACTATTTTAAATCTATTATTTAGAATGTACCTATACTCAAATTATATATAAAAATGCCACACCTAAATTTTAATCTCTAAAACTATTGGTGTAGCATATTCAATCTTATTTTTCTGTTAAAAAATTAATGTTTAAAATGTCTAATTCCAGTAAATACCATTGTAATTCCATGTTCGTTACAAGCATCGATAGATTCTTGATCTCTCATTGATCCACCTGGTTGTACAATCGCTTTAATTCCTGTTTTTGCAGCTGTATCTACGCAATCTCTGAATGGGAAGAAAGCATCTGATGCTAATACTGCTCCTGTCAAGTCTTTTCCAACTTTTTCTTGAGCATGTTGCAATGCATGTTCTGTTGACCAAATTCTGTTAGTTTGACCAGTTCCTACACCAATTGCCATTCCATCTTTAACGACTACAATTGCATTTGATTTTACATATTTTACAACTTTCATTCCTAATTCCATATCAGCTTTTTCTTTTTCAGTAGGTTGTTTTTCAGTAACAACATTCATTTCATCAATCATTTTATTATTTGTTCCTTGAACCAAAATTCCACCATCAACTTTTACATAATCGAAATTTATCTTGAGGTTTTGGAGTTTTACATTCGATAACTCTCAAGTTTTTCTTAGTTTTCAAGATTTCCAACGCTTCATCTGTAAATGAAGGTGCAATTACGATTTCCAAGAAGATTTTTTTCAATTCTTCGGCAGTTTCTTTATTAACTTCTCTGTTAAGTGCCACAATTCCACCAAAAAAATTGATACTGGGATCACAATCGTGAGCTTTTTTTGTACGCTGTGAAAAATATCATCTGCAACAGCCACACCACAAGGAGTTGAGTGTTTTTATCGCACAAGCTGCTGGACCATCAAATTCTCCAACCACTTTCCAAGCAATATCCATATCTCTAATATTGTTAAATGACAATTCTTTTCCATTCAATTGCTTAATATCTTTCATGCTTCCATTTTCAGTAGTTGAAACATAATAAGCTGAAGATTGATGAGGATTTTCCCCGTATCTCAAGTCAAATTTTTTCTCATAAGAAACATTCAAATATTTAGGATAATCTTCTTCTAACAAGAACGCAGAAATTGCCGCATCATAAGCTGATGTCAAGTTAAATACTTTCCCAGCCAATCTTTTCTTAGTTTCATAAGAAACCTTTTCCATCTTTTTCCATTTCTTCCATAACTACTGAATAGTCTTCAGTTTCGCAAATAACTGTTACATCTTTAAATGATTTTGCAGCTGAACGAAGCATTGTAGGTCCACCTATATCGATAAATTCGATTTTTTCATCAAAAGTTTTGTCAGTTTGAACTTCTCTAAAGAACGGATAAAGATTAACAACAACATAATCAATTGTTTCAATTCCTTCTTTTGCAATCGTATCCATGTGCTCTTTATTATCTCTAATCGCCAAAAATTCCACCATGAATATTTGGATGCAAAAGTTTTTACTCTCCCATCCAGCATTTCTTTAAAAATTCGTAACTTCTGAAACATCAATCACAGAAAGACCATTTTTCCTTTCAAATATCTATAAGTCCCTCCTGTTGAAATAATTTCCACACCTTTTTATCCAAAAAACTGTGCAAATTCTAAAATTCCCGTCTTATCAAAAAAACGCTTATTAATGCTCTTTTTTTCATTTTAAAATTTCCTTTCTTAATATTTTCTATTTTAAAGTACACATCCTTCTTTTTTTATAAAACAACATAGAAAAAAATCAATCACTACTTCTAACATTTCTTTTTACAAAATTACTACTTTTCAAGCAACTTCTTAATCCCTTCAATCAGCAAAACATGTTCCTTCTCAAGCACTCTCTTCTGCAAAACTTCCGGCGTGTCATCACTAAGCACAGGCACCTTTATCTGCAAAATAATTTCTCCTGTGTCAACTCCTGTGTCAACAAAATGAATTGTGCAACCACTTTCAGTTTCTTTTGCTTCGATAACTGCTCTGTGAACATTCATTCCATACATTCCCTTTCCACCAAATTTTGGAAGCAATGACGGATGGATATTTATAATTTTTCTTGACCATTTTTTTATAAATTCTGGCGATAAAATCGACAAATATCCTGCTAATACGATATAATCTGTTTTTTCGTCATCATTTTCAAGAACATTGCTAATTTCATCAGACAATTTTTCTTTTAATACTTTTCTGTCAAGCAAAACTATTTTTTTATGCCATGTTTTTCTGCTCTTTTAAGTCCATAGCACTCTCTATCTGCAATTACATAAGAAATTTCACAATTTAAGTTCCCTTGCTCAATGTTGTCAATAATTGACTGTAAGTTCGACCCTCCACCAGAAACTAAAACTGCTATTCTTTTTTTATTTTTATTAGACATTTTTTCACTCTCTTTAAATTTATTTTTTTATCATCTTTATTTTTTTAATACAAATTAATTTTTTTCGTCACCTTTAACAATAGTTCCTAATTCATAGGCTTCTTCTCCATTTTCAGCTAAAATATCAATAACTGTTTGAGCATCATTTTTTTATTTACGATAACAACAAATCCAACTCCCATGTTGAATGTTCCCCACATTTCTTCTTCTGGAACTCTTGAGAATGCTTCGTGTTTAAACAATGGATGAACTTTTTACTTTTCGCTTTTTTTCGATATTTGCACAAAGTCCATCTGGTATAGTTCTTGGAACATTTTTCGATAAGTCCTCCACCTGTTATGTGAGCCATTCCGTTTCACTTGTACTTTTTCCATAACTTTTTGAATTGGTTTTACATAAATTTTTGTTGGTGTCAATAAATGTTCTCCAATTGTTTTTTTCCATTGAAATTCTTCGCTAAAATCAGTAAATAATTTTTCTTAACAATGAGAAACCCGTTACTGTGAGCTCCACTTGAAGGAATTGCAACAATTACATCTCCTTCTTGAACTTTACTTCCATTAACCATTTTTTCTTCTTCAACTACACCAACTGCAAATCCTGCAATGTCATATTCTCCATCTGCATAAAATCCAGGCATTTCAGCAGTTTCTCCACCTACTAAAGCTGAATCTCCTTGAAGACAACCTTCTACAACACCTTTAATTATTTCAGAAGAAACATTTGAGTCCAATTTTCCACAAGCTAGGTAATCTAAGAAAAATAATGGTTGTGCTCCGTGACACAAAATATCATTTACACACATTGCAACACAGTCAATTCCAACTGTATCATATTTATTTGTTTCAAATGCAACTTTTAATTTTGTTCCAACTCCATCAGTTCCAGATACTAAAATTGGCTTTTTGTATTCTCCTAATTTGTATAAAGCTCCAAAACTTCCCAATTCGTTCATAACATTTTTGTTGTAAGTTGCTTTTACTCTTTCTTTTATTTTCTCAACACTTCTGTATCCTTCTTCTTTATCTACTCCTGAATCTTTATAAGAAATTGACATTCTTTATCCTCCTGTTTTAAATTAAATCTCTATTTTTATTTTACAAAGTTTGCGAAATCTTCTGCATATTTTGTAGGGAAAAAAATTCTGTAATTTCATATTCTGCAATTCCATTTATATTAAACGGATCTTCTGAAATTATTTCTCTTAACTTCTTCCAAGTTTTTCTGCATTTAGCAAAAAATTACACCACCTGTTCTAGGATTTTTCTTCCTGAACAAATAAATTTTTCCCATTTCATAATATTTTTTTCCAAAAAAATTTTTATATGTTCTTCTAAATATTTTTTTCAACTTCACTTACTGCTTTTTACATAATTTAAACTTACTATATACATTTTTTTCACCTTATTTTTTTCCAATTTTTTTCAAAGCCTCTTTTTGAATTGGTGTCAACGAAGCGTAAAAATTCTTCCTCGTAATCTCCCAATCCAGCTGGATAATCTCCATTAAAAACATTCCATGCAAAGTCCCTGTATATGGTGCATCAAAATTAAGCCCAATCGAATCAATTAATCCATCAATACTCAAGAAAGCCAATGAATCTGCACCAATGTAGTCTCTCACTTCTTCAACAGTTTTATTTGCTGAAATCAATTCTGATGAATTTGACACATCAATTCCGTAAAAAATAGGAAACTTAAATTCTGGCGATGCAATTCTTACATGAACTTCTTTTGCTCCAGCTTCCTTCAATAACTGAACAATACGGCTTGAAGTAGTTCCACGAACTATTGAATCATCAATCATAACTACAACTTTGTCTTTTACAACACCTTTTACAGCAGAAAGTTTCATTCTAACACCTTGTTCTCTAAGTTCCTGAGTTGGCTGAATAAATGTTCTTGCTACATATTGGTTTTTGATTAATCCCATTTCATAAGGTTTTCCGCTTTCTTCTGCATAACCACTTGCTGCTGACAATGACGAATTTGGAACTCCAATTATAATATCTGCATTTTCAACAGGTGCTTCTTGTGCCAATCTTCTTCCGCATCTTTTACGAGCTGAATGTACATTTATTCCTGAAATATCCGAATCAGGTCTTGCAAAATACACATATTCCATCGCCGCAATCGCAGTCGAAGTATCGTCAGTATATTTTTCAATTCTGTATCCATCTTTATCAATGATTACAACTTCTCCAGATCTAATATTTCTAACAAATTCCGCTCCAACAATTTCCAACGCACAAGTTTCACTCGCCAAAATATACGCTCCATTTTTTGGTTTTTCCCCAAAATTAAAGGACGAAATTCAAAAGGGTCAACTGCACCGTACAATTCTGTCTGAGTTTGAACTAAGAAAGAAAATCCACCTTTTACTTGTCTTAACGCATCTTTCAATTGGCTCAAAAAATCTTTTTCTTTACTTCTTCTAATCAAATGAACCAACACTTCTGTATCTGATGTAGAATGAAAAATCGCACCGTGTTTTTCCAATTCTCTTTTTAATTTTTTCGCATTAATCAAATTTCCGTTGTGTGCCAAAGCGATACTTCCGTCAAAAAATTTGGAAACAAAAATGGCTGAATATTACGACTGCTACTACTTCCAGAAGTCGCATATCTAACATGCCCAATTGCACAATTTCCTTGTAAACGGTTAAAAAAATTCTATCATCGTTAAATACTTCCGACACAAGTCCAGGCCCACGATGACCATTCACACGCTTACCGTCACTTACTACAATTCCTGCCGCTTCTTGCCCTCTATGTTGCAAACTATGCAATCCATAATAAGTAAGTCTTGCTGCTTCGTGGTGTCCAAAAAACTCCAAAAAAACTCCACATTCTTCATTCAAGCTCTTAATCATTTGTAGTTTTCCTCCATTTTGTTATAAACAGTTTAGTTTATACTTTATCAATATTTTTTTATTTTTATTTAAATGACAAGGGGTCAAGACCCTTGCTAATATATGATTTCAGAAATTTATTTTTTTTAATTTATTTTAAAACTTCTTCCATACGACGAAGAACTTCACGATAAGCACCCATTACGTCTCCTAAATCTTGTCTAAATCTATCTTTATCCAATTTTTTTAAGTGTATCTTTATCCCAAAGTCTCATTGAATCTGGACTAATTTCATCTGCAAGTAAAAATATTTCCATCTTTATCTCTTCCAAACTCAATTTTATAATCCACTAAAAATCAAGTTCATTTTATCAAATAATGCAGACAACAAATCATTAATCAAGAAAGTTTGTTTTTTTAATTTCAGCCAATTCTTCTTCAGTAACCAATTCTAATGCTAAAGCATGATCATCATTCAATAATGGATCTCCTAAATCATCATTTTTTTGTAAGACAATTCAAAAGTAGGTCTTTTTAAAGATTTTTTTCCTTCTTCAGCCGCATATCTTTTTACAAAACTTCCAGTTGCTCTATTTCTAATAATTACTTCTAAAGGCACAATTTCCACTTTTTTTTACAAAGTTGTTCTCTTTCATTCAAAGTTTTAATCCAGTGAGTTTTTACACCATGTTTAATCAAATATCCATAAAGTAATGTAGAAATTTTTATTATTCAAAAATTCCTTTATCTTCCAATTGATCTTTTTTTACTCCATTAAATGCAGTCGCATCATCTTTAAAAATACATAATTATTTCATCCGCATTATCTGTTGCAAAAATTGATTTTGCTTTTTCCTTCATAAATTTGTTCTCTTTTTTTCCATTTTTTTATTTCCTCCATTTTTTTATTTTTAAATCATATCAAATAAATATTATATTGTTCAATAACTTGAATTTTTATTTCCACAAGGGGTCAATATCAATACTCTTGCTTCAAAAATATTTGTTTTATTAAATTATAAATATATATAATTTTCTGAAATAAGTCTATTACAAATTATAACTCAACTTTCTTCTCATTATCAGCAATAAATTTAGCTTTCATTTCTTTTCTAAATGTAACCAATTTTTCTCTAATTTCAGGATATTTTATTGCAAGAATTTGCACTGCCAACATTCCTGAATTGTATGAGTTATTAATTCCAACAGTTGCTACTGGAATAGATTTTGGCATTTGAACAATCGAATAAAGTGCGTCCAATCCTTCAAGTGCTCCATTTAAAGGAACTCCAACTACTGGCAGTATTGTTTTTGAAGCAATAACTCCAGGTAAATGTGCCGCAAGTCCAGCACCAGCAATAATCACTTCTGCACCTCTTTTTTCAACATCAGCCAAAACTTCTTCCAATTTTTCAGGAACTCTGTGAGCCGACAATACATAAGCCTCAAACTCAATCCCAAATTCTCTCAAACAATTTGCTGCACCTCTCATTTTGTCAGTATCTGACTGACTTCCAAAAAATATTGCTACTTTCATTTTCTACTTTCTCCTTTTCTCTATTTAAAGAATTTAATTCCATTTCTAAAGATATTTTGTTCTTTATCTCCATAAATATTTTTATAAACATTTTTACCTTTTCTTTCAGAATGTCCCATTTTACCAAAGATTCTACCATTATATGCCAACATTCCTTCAATCGCATAATACGAACCATTTGGATTAAATTGTGAATCCATTGTCGAATTTCCCATCCAAATCAACATATTTAGTTGCAATTTGATTATTTTTTTAAATAATTTTTTTGTATTCTTCTTCTGTAATAACAATTCTTCCTTCTCCGTGAGAAATCGCTACTGAATGAATATCTCCTTCTTTCATATTAGCTAACCAAGGTGAATTATTTGTAATAATTTTTTTGTTTGCACAATTTTTCGACATATGTTTATCAATTGTATTGAAATGTCAATGTTGGAGAATTTTCATTTAATTCACGAATTTCTCCGTAAGGTAACAATCCTGATTTGATCAACGCTTGGAATCCATTACAAATTCCTAAAATTAATCCATCTCTCTTCAATAAATTTTCCACTGCTTCTTTAACTTTTTTATTTTTCAATACAGCAACCATAAACTTAGCCGATCCATCTGGTTCATCTCCCGCACTAAATCCACCAGGCAACATCAATATTTGCGAATTATTAATTTCTTTAACAAAATTATCAATTGAACTTAAAATATTGCTATGTGACAAGTTATTAAATACACCAATTTTTGCAAGTCCACCTTCTCTATTAAATGCTCTTTCCAAGTCATATTCTGAGTTTGTTCCAGGGAATACTGGAATAAATACTCTTGGTTTCGCATAAGCGTTTGAAATATTGCTAATTATATTTTCATGCTCAATTTTTTCAAGTTTTTCATATTCAACACCTTTACAATGTGCAATTCTATGTTCTTCTGCCACTTCCTTTTTAGTTGGGAACACTTTTTCAAGCGGTTTTTCCCATTCAGCAATCAATTCATCTAAATCCATTACTGTATCATTATTTATAACAATTTTTGCTTCTTCAGTAACTTTTCCTAACAATGTAGCATTTTTATAATCAATTTTTTCAGGAGTTTCAATTATAAATGCTCCATAATTAACTTTAAACCATTCATTTTCTGCATTTTTCAGCAAAGTTTACATTTCACACCTAACTTTATTACCAAATGTCATTTTTTTGCTATACTTTCAGCAATTCCACCATTTTTTTAACAGCTACTGACGCAACAATTTTCTTATCTTTAATATTTTTTTCGATGAAATCAAAGTTTTCTTTTCAATTCTTTCAAGTCTGGCAAGTCATTTTCATCTAATTTAGTCGTAATCAAGTAAATATTATCTCCCGCTTTTTTTAAATTCACTCGAAACAACATCTTCAGCATTTACAACACTTACAGCAAATGAAACTAATGTTGGCGGAACTGAAATATCATTAAATGTTCCACTCATCGAATCTTTTTCCACCAATTGAAGGCAATCCAAATTCTTTTTTTGAATATGTAATGCTCCCAATAATGCTGATAATGGTCTTCCCATTTTTTTAGCATCATTTCCTAATCTTTCAAAAATATTCTTGGAATGTAAATCTTACATTTTTTTATAATTTCCTCCAGCTGCCACAACTTTAGCCAAAGATTCAATTACCGCATAAGCTCCTCCGTGGAATGGAATTTGTTTTTGCAATGTAAGGATTGTATCCATATCCAACCATTGACGCAACATCTGTTTCAGCATTTATCACTGACACTTTTTGTACAGAAACTTCAGCTGGTGTCAATTGATATTTACCACCAAACGGCATTAATACTGTACTTGCTCCAATTGTCGAATCAAAAGTTTCAACCAATCCTCTTTGAGAAGTTACATTCAAGTCTTTCAAGTTGTTAACAAATTTTTTTCTTTAAATGTATTTCCAGCAATTTCTCTATCCAACACCAATTTATTAGAATTTTTCAATTTCAATATTAATATTTGAAGACGCTCCGTTTGTATTCAAAAAATCTCTTGAAATATCAACAATTGTTTCTCCATTGTAAAGTCATAACCAATCTGTTAGAATCATTAATTTCAGCAACTTTGTAAGCCTCTAAGTTTTCTTCAGTCGCATATTCAACAAATTTATCCAAATCTTCTTTTCTAATTACAACTGCCATTCTTTCTTGTGATTCAGAAATCGCCAATTCAGTTCCAGTAAGTCCAATATATTTAACTCTAATTTCATTCAAGTCAATTACCAATCCGTCAGCAAGTTCTCCTATCGCAACTGAAACTCCTCCAGCACCAAAATCATTACATTTTTTAATCAATGTCGTAACATTTTTTTATTTCTAAATAATCTTTTGAATTTTTTTCTTTCAGTAACTGCATTTCCTTTTTGAACTTCAGCACTTGATTTTTCTGATGATTCTGTAGTATGTTCTTTAGATGAACCAGTAGCTCCACCAATTCCGTCTCTTCCTGTTCTTCCACCTAAAAGTACTACGATATCTCCCGCTTCAGGTTTTTCACGAATAATATTTTCAGCTGGTGCAGCTCCTACAACAAGTCCTAATTCCATTCTTTTCGCTTTATAACCTTCATCATAAATTTCATTTACATGAGTTGTTGCAAGTCCAATTTGGTTTCCATAAGATGAAAATCCATGTGCAGCAGTTTTTGTAATAACTTTTTGAGGTAATTTACCTTTTATTGTATCTTCAATTCTTTCAGTTGGATCCCCAGCTCCACTTATTCTAACTGCTTGATAAATAAAAGTTCTTCCTGATAATGGATCTCTAATTGCTCCACCTATACAAGTTGCAGCTCCTCCAAATGGTTCAATTTCTGTAGGGTGATTATGTGTTTCATTTTTAAATTGTAAAATCCATTTTTCTTCAGTTATTTCTGCTTTCCCATCTTCATTTATTCTTTCCACAGGAACATCAATGTAAATCGAACAAGCATTAATTTCATCAGAAACTTCTAAATCTGGAAGCGATCCATTTTTTTCTTTGTTCTTTTCCAAAAAAACAGTTGCCAAATCCATTAAAGTCATTGGTCTTTTGGCTTCTCTTTCTTCATAAACATATTTTTCTACTTTCAACATATTCATTTATTGCTTTATTAAATAAATCTCTATAAACTTCATTCTCAACTTTTATATCATCAATAATTGTTTCAAAAGTAGTATGTCTACAGTGATCAGACCAGTAAGTATCAAGCACTCTTATTTCAGTTTCTGTCGGATCTCTTTTTTTCTTCATTTTTAAAAATATTCTTGAATAAATAGCAAGTCTTTTGCAGTCATTGCTAATTCTAAATCATTTCTCATTTTAATAATTTCTTCTTCGGTTTTTTTGAGTAAATCCATCATAAACAATGACTTTATCTTTATTTGCAGTTTCTACATTTTCAGATAAAAATATCTAGATTTTTTTCTCTTGCTTCTACATCATTTATATAATATTTTTTTTAACTTTTTCTAATTCTTCAGAAGAAATTTTTCCCGTATAAAATTATTAATTTCCCACTTTTTACATTAATATTGTTGTCCTTGTCAATTAATAAATTCACACATTGAATTGCAGAATCTGCTCTTTGGTCATATTGACCTGGCAAAAACTCAACAGAGAAATACACATTTTCTTTGCCTTTTTCTTCTGCATCAAACACATCTTCCAATGATTTATACATTATCCACATTTACTTCAGAAAAATACAGTTTTTTTCTAGTTTTTTTCTAAATCACTTTCACTTAAATTGAATATGTCATAAATATTTAAAACCCTTATTCCTTCAAGTGAACTTAACTTAATATTTTTCTTGCAAGTCACTCATTAAATTTTTGAGTTTCTACTCTAAAAATCTTCTTTCTTTTCAACAAAGATTCTATAATTCATTTTCTTCCTCCTGATTTTTTTGATATTGTAAATTAATTTTGATAAAAAAATAATCTAAAAATAACAATATTTTTAATTTTTTTAACACAATTAAAATAAAAAAATCTAAGCACAAAAAAATTGAGCACTTAGATTTATATCTATTATATTGATTATTATTTTTTTGAAAATCTTTAATTCTTTGGATTAAATTGTTAATCGTATAAGACAAAGTAGACAAGCCCGCAATTTGCTCATCATTAAAGGTAAATGCAACAACTAATTTTTTTAACTGTCATTGATTTTTTTCATGATTTTTTTCCCTCCAAATAAAAATTTAATTTAATGTTTTCCTATAATGCAATAATAACCTTTCAATTTTTCATTTATTTCAATCAAATTTTAAAAATTCAATCTCAATACATGAATATTAAAAAACATTTAATTTTATTTCAAACATAAAAAATAATATTTTAACACTTTTTGGAATAAATTAAATTTTTTTACTTGCACTTATAGTTAGCAATTTCAGGTTGCTTGTAGAAACTCTCTGCCTTATCCAAAGAATATATAAGTTTAAGTCTGTCATTTAATTAATTTAAGTAAACTAAATAACATGAAGTATCTTTCTAGCTATAAAAAGTATAACAAACTTTTCATATTTTTTTCAATAGAAAATGAAAAGTTTTTTTCGTAATTTTTCAAAAATACAACTATAAAAAACTCAATTTTTTTATAAAAAAACTATCTCATTACGAGATAGCCTCTTGTGCTCTATTAACTCTAACACCATATCTGAAATTTTTTTACCCCAGTAAACATTTTTCCAATGTAGAAATTACAACTCCTTTTGATGTTGAAGCGTTTAAAAATAATGAATTTCCTAAATAAACAGCTGTATGATTTCCACCACCATCTGGTTTGAAATAAACGATATCTCCTGGTTTTAAGTTTTGTCTGCTTACTTGAGTCCCAACCTTTATTTGACTTACAGTATTTCTTGGCAATTCATAATCGAAAGCCTCTCTGTATACTCTTCTAGTGAAAGCTGAACAATCTATTCCATCTGCTGAATCTCCACCAAAAGCATACTTAGTCCCTTTCCAGTGTCTGTAAGACTTTATTAATCTATTTTGAACAGCAACTTGTTTCTTTTGAGATGAATTTCCTCTACTCAAAATCATTTCTTGTTCATTTTTAATTTCTGATAATTTTTTTATAACTAAATCTGAATTAGGCATTGTCTTATCAACCAATCTTGAGATGTCCATAACTCTTTCATTAGCAATATCTTCTTCTACTTCTCTTCTAACATTATTAATATCTTCAATTCTTCTATTAGAACTTTCACCTAAGTCTATTTCCATAACTTCTGATTTACCTCTTTTTTTAAATGTGAAGTTTTATCATGTCTACTTTTATTATGATAATCATTATCACCATTACTAAGTGAATTCGCTGCCTCATCATTTGATGTATTTGATTTATTATTTGTTTGCACCCCCGTACAACCAATTGCGAATAGCATACAAAAATGTCGTAAAAACTGTTTTTCTTTGCCAATTTCTTCTCTCCTTCTCCAATATTATGTCTCTATTATTAAATTCACAGGCCCGTCACTTTCAGAAATAATTCTCATATATTGCTGAAATTGACCCGTTTGATAATTTATTCCCTTTTCAGATAATTTTTAAAAAGAAATATATCATAAACTTCTTTTGCTTTTTCAGCAGATGCCGAATTAGTATAGCTCGGCCTTCTCCCTTTTTCGTGTTTCCATATATTGTAAAATTACTCACTACCAAAAGTTCTCCATTAATATCTTCCAACGACAAATTTAACTTTCCATTTTCGTCATCAAAAAAATACGTAAATGAATTAATTTATCGATGCAATACTCAATTTCTTTTTAAACCGTCTTCATGAGTAATTCCAATATAAGCAACTATTCCTTTTTTTATTTCTGACATGAAATTTATCATTAACAAACATTTTTTTGCTGAATTTACTCTTTGTAGTATTATTTTCATATTAAATTCCTTTTATTTTTTTATATAAAACTGTCTAGCTATAATTTTTTTCTTTCTTCACCAATTGTAGTCGGTAAACCATGTCCAGGATAAACTTTTATATCCTCATCCATTTTCAATAATTTTTCTTAAAGATTTCCAAAAGAAACATTTCACTACTAGTTGGTAAATCTGTTCGACCATATGTCCCTCTAAACATTGTATCTCCAGAAATTAAGATTTTTTTCATCACTATCAAAATAACAAATATCTCCAATACTATGTCCAGGCGTTTCTATTATTTCAAAATTAAAAAAATTTTTGTCGCCTTCTTTTACCTTAATAACTTCTGCATCATCTGACAATACGAATTTTTTTGTCCTATCCATACAGAAAGTGACAATTCTGGATCATACAAAAAAATCATATCCTCTCTCACTTACATAAATTGGAACTTTTTTTATATTCCAACATTTGTGGTATTCCAATAATATGATCAAAAATGACCATGTGTCAACAAAATCGCTTTCAAATTTAATTTTTTTCTTTCAAATATTCAATTAAATTTGTCATATCATTACCACCAGGATCTACAACATAAGTATCGTCATTAACAGTTATCACATAACTATTACTTTGAACTTCAGGATTTACAAAAGTTTTAATCTCCATTTTTTTCTCCTTTCTCTTTGATTATTTCTATAAATTTGTATTTTTTTATTTACTACTATATTTCTCGATCTTTAACTTACTTGTTAATATGAACATCCATTTGTGGATACGGTATTTCTATATTTTCTGCATCAAATCGAATTTTTTTATCTCTTCATTTAATTTCAATTTCAAATTAAAATAATTCTCACTTTTTGTATAAACAAAAATATTAAAATTAACTGATGATTCCCCTAATTCTACAACTCCTATAGTTGGTTCTGGAACTGGTAAAATATAGTGCTCCTTCTCATTATTTCCTTCAACTGATCTCTGATCTTTTCGAAAGATATTTTTCTTTAACAATATCATTTAAAAACTTCTTTTACTTTTTTTAATATCGCTATTATATGAAACTCCAATAATCATATCAAGTCTTCTAACTTTTTCATTAGTCATATTTCTAAGCTCTGTATTTGTAATAATCCCATTTGGAATAATCACAAGCTCATTTTGAGGGGTTTTTCATCTTAGTATAAAACATTTCTATACTCTTAACCTCTCCCACATATTTATTATACTCTATCATATCTCCAACTTTAAATGGCTTAAAAGTCAATATTATTAGTCCACCACCAAAATTTCCAATAGTTTCTTTTAAATGCAATCCCTAAAAACAATTCCAGCTGCACTGAAAAAAACGTTGTTATCGAAGATGTATTTATACCAAGTATATCAATTAAAACATAAGTTAATACAATGTAATACAATATTGAATAAAGTGACATTAGAAAAAGAAGCAACACTTTTTATCAATTCGTGATTTATCCAGTATAATCCTTATTACCTTATCTATATGTTTTTTTAGCATATTTTTGCAATTTTAAAAATTACAATCATTATTACGATTTTAAACGCATTCTCTTTTAAAAAAACGAGATAAATTTTTCCCATTCTAAAAACTCTTTAAATCCCTTCAAATTTTACTCCTTCTATTTTTATAAATTTTCCAACTCTTCTAAATTGTACGGTGTTTCTTGATATACATAATGATTTATCCAGTTTACAAATAAAAAGATTTGCATGTGCTTTCCAATTAAAAAAATAGGCTTTTTAGTAGGATCATCTTCTGGATAATAGTTGAAATGGTACATCTATTTTTTTATTTTTGACTTATATCTCTTTCATATTCCTTTGCTAGAGTAAATCGATCATATTCTAAATGTCCTGTTAAGAAAAATTTTTTTCTTTTATCTTTACTTCTAATGATACTAACTCCCGCTTCATCCGATTTAGCCAAAATTTTCCAATTCAGGCTCCTTCAAAATATCGCTTTTCTTCTATCTTAGTATGTCTTGAGTGTGGCATATTAAAAAAATTTCATCAAACCCTCTAAACAATTCATTGTTCTCATATCTTTCTTTCTAATTTAATAGGAAAAAAATTCCAAAAAAATTTTCTTATTCAACTGATATTTTTTTTGATTCCGTAATGATAATAAAGTCCCGCTTGTGCTCCCCAACAAATGTGTAACACAGAAAACACATGCTTTTTTTGCTCCATTCCATAATTTTCATTATTTCTTCCCAATAAATAACGTCTTCAAAATCAAGTGTTTCAATCGGTGCTCCTGTAATAATCATTCCATCAAATCTTTCATCTTTTATATCATCAAAAGTTTTATAAAAAGTTTTCCATATGTTCTTCTGAAACATTTTTTTGATTTATAAGTATCCATTTTTAATAATGTTACTTCGATTTGTAATGGTGTATTGCTTATCAATCTCAACAATTGAGTTTCCGTCTCAATTTTTTTGTCGGCATCAAGTTTACAATAACAAATTTCAAAGGACGAATATCTTGAGATAATGCTCTACTTTTCTTTCATTACGAAAAATATTCTCCTTAGCTAAAAATATCTACAGCCGGCAAGTTATTTGGTATTTTTTTATAGGCATTTCATATTCTCCTTTCTTTTGTTCTTTGTTAAAAACTTATCCATAATATAATACCATAAAAACTTTTTACTTTTTTTCCAATATTTTTTTATAAAAAAATTTATAAAAATATTTTGGTATATTTTCAAATAAAGTTTAACAAAAAGCAAAAAAATAATATAAAAAAATATTTTTTTATACTCATAATTTTTTTTATACCAAACAAATAAAAAACTGCTTCATAAGATTAATTTTCTAAACTTACAAAAGCAGTTTTTTTTCTCTGTTTATAATCCAATCATAATTATATGGTTATTCAGCTTAAAAATGCTGGTACTAAGTTTTTTTCTCAGCAATATATTGTTTTACTTTTTTTCAGAGCTTCTTAATGCTTTCATTAATTTTTTTGTATTCTAGGGTCATTTTCATTACCTTTTAATACAGTAACAACATTTGCATATGGTGAATCTTTATCTTCAACTAAAATCGCATCTTTTTTTCAATGTCAATTTAGCATCTAATGCAAAGTTATTATTTATAATAGCTGCTGCCACTTCACCTAATCTTGGTGCAATTTGTTCTGCTGATAATTCTACAAATTTAATATTTTTTTAGGGTTTGATACGATATCTTTTTGTTGTTGCTGTTAAGTTTTTATTATCTTTCAATTTAATAACTCCTGCTTTATCCAATAAAATTAATGCTCTTGCACCATTTGTTGGATCATTTGGAATTAAAAATAGTATCTCCTGATTTTAATTCATTAACATTTTTAATTTTTTTAGAATAAACTGCTATTGGTTCAATATGAACTGTTCCAACTGACACTAAATCTAAATGTTTTTTTCTTTAGCAAAAGTTTTTCCATGTAAGGTACGTGTTGGAAGAAGTTTGCATCAATACTTTTATCTCCAACTGCTATATTTGGTTGAATGTAGTCTGTAAATTCAACAATTTCCAAATCTACTCCTTCTTTTTTTCAAATCATCTTTTACCAATTTCAAAATTTCTGCATGTGGAACTGGTGATGCTCCAATTTTTAATTTTTGTAATTTTCGCTCCTGAATCTGCTTTTTGCTGAGGCGTTATTATCTGTTTTTAGCTCCACAAGATACTAAAAAGAATAACGCTGCTGTTAATCCTAATAATAGTTTTTTTCATATTTTCCTCCTAAATTTAATTATCAAAATAATATTATAAAATTATTATTTTTTTTATATTTTTAATTATATCGAATATTTTTTTAATTTTTCATTATATTTTGAGTTATAAAAATATTTTATATATAAATTATTTTCTCAAAAATATAATCAAATGTTATTTATAAAAAAATAACAATTTTCAACTGTATTTTTACTACATTTTATATGAAATCATTTTAAAATGTAGGTATTATAACATCTTTATATTTTTTTCTTGTATAAATTTTCTTTCACTTTTTCACTTTTGCAATGCTTTATACAATTTTTGTACTCTTGGATCATTTTCATTACCTTTTTAATACTGCTAGCACATTTGCATATGGTGAATCTTTATCTTCATTTAAAATTCCATTTTGTTTTGGATTTAATCCAGCATCTAACGCAAAGCTACTATTTATAAATGCTGCATCTACTTCTTTATATCTTGGTGCAATTTGATCCGCTGACATTTCCACAAATTTTAAATTTTTCTTATTTTCAACAATATCAGTTAATTTAGTACCAAAATCCTTATTATTTTTTTAACTTTTATAATTCCTTTTTTTATCCATAATTAATAGTGCTCTAGCTAAATTTGTAGGATCATTTGGAACAATTATGGTAGCTCCATTTTTCAATTCATCTACACTTTTAACTTTATCTGAATACATAGATAATGTTGGCAAATATAAAGGTCCTACTGCTGTCATCTCAAACCCATTTTTCTTTCCAAAATTTTTCCATGTAAGGTTTGTGTTGGAATAAATTTGCATCAACACTTTTATCTTGCAATGCTTTTATCAGGTTGAACATAGTCATTAAATTCAACAATTTCCATGTCCACTCCTTCTTTTAACAAATCATCCTTTTACTAATTTTAATAATTCACCAGCTGGAATCGGTGTTGCTGCCACTTTTAATTTCTCAACTTTACCATTTTTTCCTGTTTCAGATGATTTATTATCAGTTTTACCACAAGACAGTAAACATAATGATACTGCCAATCCTAATAACAATTTTTTTCATTCTTGTACCTCCTCTAAATTTTATGCTCTTGTTCTCTTATTTGTTATTGTTTTTTTACTAATAAATCTCCAATAAATTGAACAATTTGAACTAGTATAATTATTACTATTGTCGCCTGCCACATTATTTCAGGATTTGATCTTTGATATCCCATCAATTACTGCTGAATTTCCAAGACCTCCTCCTCCAATAGCTCCTGCCATTGCTGAATAACCAATCAAGCTAATAATAGTCAATGTCAACCCATGAATTAATGACGGCAATGCTTCTGGAAGCATCACTTTAAATATCATTTGACCTGTTGTCGCTCCCATTGATTTAGAAGCTTCTATTAATCCTGGATTAACTTCTTTTAATGCACCTTCAATTATTCTTGCTACAAATGGCGCAGCTCCCAGTGAAAGTGGTATAATAAACGCTATACTTCCATAAGATTGTCCAACAACTTTTCTAGATAACGGAATCAATAAAACCATTAAAATTACAAATGGAATCGATCTTGTAATATTTACTAAAATTACATCTAATATTTTGTGTAATGTTTTATTTGGTTTAATCCCTTTAGCTTCCGACGTAACTAGCAATATCCCAATCGGCAATCCAATTATTAATGAAACTACTGTTGCAATTAATACCATGTAAACTGTTTCCCACAAAGGAATCAACATATTCTCAAAATGTAAAAAAACTTTATCCAATCAAATCTCATACTATAAAACCTCCAATTCTACTTTATTTTTCTTTTTAACCATGCTAAAATTTCTTCCCCTATTTCTTTATTTGTCATAATCTCAATCAATAAATTTCCAACTATAATATTGCTTACCTTTATCAATAAATCCACCTAAAAATATTTATTTCAACATCAAATTTCTTAATAATCTCTGTCACAAACGCTCTATTAACTTGGTCCTCTGTCAATTTCAATTTTAATGCCAACGTTTCAGTATTTTTTTACTTCTCTTAGAAGCTCTTCATCACTTCTAAACTCATCATGCGGAATATTCGCAACAAATTCTTTTACTAAATCTGATTTAGGATTCAAGAATATTTCTTTTGTTTCTCCCTCTTCAATAATTTTTTTCCTTCAGACATTATTGTAGCCTTATTACATACTTTTCTAATAACTTCCATTTGATGTGTAATCAAAATAATCGTTATCCCAAATTTTTTTGTTAATATCTTTCAACAATTCCAAAAATAGAATTTGTAGTTCTCGGATCTAGCGCACTTGTTGCCTCATCCGACAAAAAGAATTTGAGGATTATTTTGCCAACGCTCTAGCTATTGCCACTCTCTGTTTTTTTGCCCTCCTGACAACTGTTCTGGATAACTATTTTTCTTATCTAAAAAGTCCTACTATTTCCAATAATTCATCAACTCTTTTAGCAATATCCTTTTTCTTCCACCCAGAGATTTCCAAAAGGAAACGCAACATTTCCAGCAACATCTCTTGAATTTAACAAATTAAAAATGCTGGAAGATCATTCCAGTTTTCTTTCTATACTGTCTCAATTGAACTGGCTTAAATTCCAAAAATATTTTTTTATTTTCAAATGTTTTTTTCAGTTATATTTTCATTCTCTTTATTTTTTTCTTATTCTTATTTTTAGGAACTATTTGATGTCTTACAAAAATCTCTCCAGATGTAGGCTCCTCCAATCTATTCAATAACCTAATCAAAGTCGATTTTCCAGCTCCACTAAGACCCATAATACCGTAAATATCACCTTTATCTATCTCTAAATTAATATTATCTACAGCAACTATTTCTCTATCAGTTCCTATATTATATCTTTTATTCAAATTTTTTTATAGTAATTAATTTTTTTCACTCATTTTCCACCTACTACTCTCAAATTATTTTTTTATTATTTTTTTGAATATTTCAAAAAAATTTTTAATATCTATTATCATTTAATTTAATTTTTCTAATTTTAAACATACCAGATTTGTTCGATAACCAAACAACTAAAACACAATTTTTTTATTTCTAGTATTTTTTTAATTACCGAACAAATTCTACCTTAATAAATTGTATTTAAAAAAACTCTTTTCACCCTTTTGTGAATCAGGATTTTCAAATATTTTTTTGAATCTCCTTTTTCTAAAATTTCCCCTTTTTTTCCAATACTACCACTTTATCTGATATTTCTTTTTACAAAAATTCATTTCGTGACTGACTATTAACATTGTTATCTTATCATTCTTTAATTTTCTTATTATATCTAGAACTTCTTTTACTAATTCAGGATCCAACGCCGAAGTTGGCTCATCAAACAACAAAATATCTGGTCGAAGCGACAGCGCTCTAGCTATTGCCACTCTTTGTTTTTGCCCTCCTGATAATTCGCTCGGAAAAATTATCAATTTTATCAATCAATCCTACAACTTCCAAAGTTTCTTCAGCAATTTTATTCGCTTCCTTTTTATCCATCTTTTTAACTAATTCCAAAGTTTTAACTATATTATTTCTCACTGACATATGCGGAAATAAATTAAATGTTTGGAATACCATTCCTGTTTTTAGTAACATTTCTTTTTTTATTTTTCTTATCTTTTAAGTTATTTCCTTCAATTAAGATATCACCACTTGTAATTGTTTCTAAATCAATTATACTTCTTAGTATCGTAGATTTTCCACTTCCAGAAGGCCCTATCAATGAAACAACCTCTCCTTTTTTTATTTCTAGATTAATATTATCAAGAACCACATTTTTTTCCCAAATTGTTTTTTTAAATTTTTTTACTTCTATTATTTTCATTGATTTCTCCTAAAGTCTTACTTTATTTCTTTTTTTCTAAATTTTTAAAGATTCTATCTATACAAAAGCTTAATATTAAATATATAATAATTGCACAAACATACGGTTTTTACATTATAATATGTATTTGCCAATTCCTTTGTTCTCTTCATAACTTCTGTAACTGCCAAGACATATACTAACGATGTATCTTTTATCAAACTGATTGCTTCATTTCCTAAAGTCGGCAACACACGTCTAATTGCTTGTGGCAAAATAATATAAAATGTTTTTTGCCAATAACTATATCCTAAAACTTTTGCAGCTTCATGCTGACCTTTATCAATACTCTCAAATCCACCTCTAATAATTTCAACCAAGTATGCTGTATAATTTATTACAAATGTAATTGTAGCAGCAACATATGGTTCTAGCGTAATTTTATATCCAGCAATCGGTACAAACGGCAACCCATAATAGATAATAAATAACTGCAACATTAACGGTGTTCCTCTAAAAACCCAAGTATAAATTGACACTAACACTTGAATAATTTTTATTTTTTTCCCTGTATAAGCTAATGCTCCTAAAATCCCTAATGGCACTGAAAAATAACACTGTTAAAATATATAAAACAATTATATTTGGTAATGTTTTTAATAATTCTATAAATATTTGATACGATGACATATTTTTAATTTCCTTCCTACTATCCTTCTATTTTTACTTTATTTCTAACAAATTTTCAATTATTTATTATTTAAACCATTTTGAAGATATTTTATTATATTCTCCAGAGGCTTTTTGCTTCATCAATACCTTTATTTATAGCATCAATCAATACTTTATTTCCTTTTTTTAGCAGCCACCGCCATTTCTTCTTTACCATAATTTTCATCCAAGATCACATATAATGGCTTTTTACTTTGATCTTCTTTAATTTTTTTTAATATATCTAGCAAATGCTTCATCAATTACAATTGCATCAATTCTTTTAGCATCTAAATCCAAAAAAACGCTTGATCATATTGTGCATATCCTTTAAATTCTTTAAACGCTTTATCTTCTCCAAGTTTTTTTAACTTTTTCTTCTCCACTACTTTGAGTTTGCACTCCAACTACTTTTTCCTTTTAAATCTGCTTTCGATTTAATATTTGAATCTACTCTTGTTATAATTACTTGGCTATTAGCAAGATAAGGTTTTGACATTTCAGTTTGTTGAGCTCTTTCTGGTGTAATTGTCAATCCATTCCAAATTAAATCAATATTTCCGCTATTTAAGTCCATTATTTTTGAATCCCAGTTTATTGGTTTGAATTCTACTTCCATATTTAATTTTTTCGTCACATATCTAGCTAAGTCTATATCAAATCCTACAAGTTCACCTTTTTTTCATTTTTGAATCCCATCGGTGCAAATGTATCATCTAATCCAATTACAACTTTTTTAGGAAGTTGACCTTCTGCTGCTTTGCTATCATTTTTCTCTTCTTTTTGAACGCTACACATCATTACGGACAGCGCCAACATCACTAACATTACTAATTTTTTCATTGTTTCTACCTCCACTATTTTAAGACATTTTTTTAAAGTTATAAATTTTTTTCATTTTAGAAAGTTAAAATAAAAAAAGCTCCCATTTTTCAATCCTGAGAGCTTCTTTCTTTATCTATATCAAATAAAAAGATTTAACCAGCTACCACAGGCACAATTTCTTACAATTTAAACGTAAGCTTGCACCTCATTTACACAAGTATTAATACAAACTTACAAAAAGTCATATGATGATGGTGATAGCACATTAATCCGTTAAATCTTTTCATTTCTTTTTCCTCCTAAAAATTTATTTTTTTATAATTTATCTTTATGTAACAATTATAATTTATATTTCGAAAAAAAGTCAACACATTGAAATATATAAAATATATAGTCTTTCATTTATAACATAAATATGTTATCAGATTATTACTACAAAACAAGAATTTTTCCTACTTGTAAAAAAACAATCTATTTTCAATTTTTCGTTTGTTTCCAACATAGCTTTTTGCTCCTGTTATAAAAATAGTTTATCGCATATGGCAATGCTTTTATCATCTATAAGAAAAACTTGGATGATGCCACTCATATGGACATCCTGTTCCTATGAATGCGTATAATCCTGGCACTTTCTCTTGATATCTAGCAAAAATCATCTCCACCCATCATTATTTCTGGCGCAATAACTTTAGCAAATTTTTGATATTTCTTTTTTTTAAAAATTTCAGCCATTTTTTTCGTTATTATCAACTGGCGAACCATCTGAAATCCATTTTATTTCAGCTTCCTGATTAACTGCTGCAGAATAATTTTTTTATAATTTGTTCAAACAATTTTTTTGTCTCTTCTCTCACCTTTTCAGAAAAAAAGTACGAATAGTTCCTTCCAATTTTTACTCTATCAGGAATTATATTCCAAGTTTTTTTCCTGCCTCAATTTTTGTAACACTTACAACTGCTGTTTCAAGTGGCGAAATGTGACGACTTACAATTGACTGCAACCCTGTTATTATTTGGCTTTGCTGTAACAATTGGGTCATTTCCATTATGTGGTGCTGCTGCATGAGTCCCAACTCCTCTTATTTCCACTTCAAATTGCTCAACTCCTGCCATAAGCGGACCTTCCTTAATTCCAATAAAACCTACTGGAATATCTGGCTTATTATGAAAACCAATTATACACGAAACACCTTCTAGCACATTTTTCTTCTATCATTTTTTTACAGCACCCTGAATTAATTTCTTCTTCAGGCTGAAAAATTAATCTGACTCTCCCTTTTAATTCATCTTCATTTTCCTTCAATAAAATTGCTGCTCCAATCAAAGAAATTGTATGAAAATCATGCCCACAAGCGTGCATTTTTCCTTTTACCTTCGAATGATAAACCACTCCACTTTCTTCTTCAATCGGCAAAGCATCAATATCCGCTCTCAAAAGCCACGACTCTATCTCCTTGCCCAATTTCCGCTACTACTCCATTTTTTTAAATTTGTTTCAATAATTTTTTTATATTATGCTCTTTCAATTTTTTTCTTTTATAAATTCTGTCTGTTGCAAATTTCTTCTCCTGACAATTCTGGATTCATATGCAAAAAAATGTCTATCATCAATAAGTTTTTTTAAAAAATTCTTTTTCTATCTCAATCATATTTTCACTTCCTTTTTTTGTGGTTTTCTAATTTATTTAAATAATCGAAAATGTTGAATAGAGTATCTAAATGGTTGGTAAATAATGGTGCGAGTGACGGGACTTGAACCCGTACGGCTCTAAACCACTACCCCCTCAAGATAGCGTGTCTACCATTCCACCACACTCGCTTTTTTTAATTTCTATATAAAAACTCTTAAGTTGTTTTATTTTCAAAAATAAAATTTTATATCATTTATTTTACAACATTTTTTTCATCGTTTGTGAACTATTTTTTTAAATTTGAGAAATATAATTTTTATATTCATTGACATTAGGTAGTTTCTTTGGTAGAATTTTATTGGCATAAAATTATAGTTATGTACAAATCATTTTTTTGAGGTGGATGTTTTGAACGAGGAAGTCCCGAGTAGTGTGCCAGATAATTTGTCAAGAAATTCGATGAATTATTTGGTAAAAAATAGAGAATTTTATGAAAAAAATTAAGCCAAAAATATATCGAATAAGGGGAATCTCTTCGTAATGTTATTCTTCTTATTCTTTGGTGTAAAAAAACAAAAAAAGAAAGGAGATAACAATGAAAAAACAATACTATTCAAACACTTATAAATGAAAAAAATACTTTGAAATTAGAAAAATATTTGAATGATTTAAATACAGTAGAGGTTTCAGAACTTTTAAACCAATTTGAATCTTCAGAACTTATAATGATTTTTAGATTGCTTTCTAAAAAAATAGAGCAGCGGATGTTTTTTTCATATTTGGATACAGAACATCAAGAAATGATTATTAATACCATGACTGACGTGGAAACTAAAAATATCTTTTGATGAACTTTATTTTGATGACATTGTTGATATTATTGAAGAAATGCCAGCAAATGTTGTAAAAAATATTGAAAAAAATACTGATGCAAAAGGATAGACATTTGATAAATCAGTTATTGAAATATCCTGATAATTCAGCAGGAAGTATTATGACGACTGAATATATGGACTTGAAAAAAGGATATGAGTGTATCGCAAGCACTTTCTAAAATTAGAGAAACTATCGAGGATACTGAAAATGTCTATACTTGTTACGTGATTAGCAAAGATAGAAAACTAGAAGGCGTAATTTCTTTAAAAGAACTAATTACAAGTGACGATGATGTTATTCTTGAAAATCTTATGAATCGTAATTTTGTGAGTGTTCATACAAATGACGATCAAGAAGAAGTTGCTGAAATTATCAAAAAATATGATTTAATTGTGCTTCCAGTTACTGATGTGGAAGGTAGACTTTTAGGGATAATTACAATTGATGATGTAATGGACGTTGTGGAACAAGAAGCTACAGAAGATTTTCATAGAATGGCTGGAATTTCTCCTGTGGAAGAATCTTATTTGAAAACAAGTGCTTTTAAAATGGCACGTCAACGAATTAGTTGGCTAATTATTCTTATGATTTCTGCGACATTTACTGGGAGAATTATAAAAAATTATGAAAGTGTCCTTCAATCTGTCGTTATTTTATCTTCATTTATCCCAATGCTTATGGATACTGGGGGAAATGCTGGTGCTCAATCATCTACAATTGTAGTCCGTGCCTTAGCTCTAGGTGAAGTAAAAGCCTAAAGATACATTTAAAATATTAAGAAAAGAATTTTGTATCTCGTTTATTGTGGCAGTTGTACTAGCTGCTATTAACTATTTACGACTTATAACTATGACGAGAACGCCTTTAAATGTGGCTTTAGTCGTTTCAGTCACTCTTATTTTTGTAGTTATGATTTCCAAGATAATTGGTGCATTTTTACCTGTCGTTGCAAAATCTTTAAAAATGGATCCCGCTATTATGGCTGGTCCGTTAATAACAACGATTTTAGATGCTTTTAACACTTACAATTTACTTTAAATTTGCAACTATATTTTTAAGTAATATTATAAAAGTAAATTTATAATCAATTATCGAATAAACTTAGACAAATTACAGGAAATAAAAGGAGGATGAAAAAAATGAAAAAAACTAATCGTGTCTCTTTTTAAAAGAGAAAAAAATTTTTTTTGAAATAAAAAAATCAATTAAATGAATTAAATGTAGTAGAAATTTCTGATGTGATAAATCAGTTTGAAGTACCTGAAATTGTAATAATGATTTTTAGACTTCTGAAAAAAAGATAAGGCTGCAGACGTGTTTTCGTATTTGGATTCTGATCACCAAGAAATAATTATACACGCTTCTACAGATATCGAAACTCGTGAACTTTTTGATGAATTGTATTTTGATGATATTGTTGATATCATTGAGGAAATGCCTTTTGATATTGTAAAAAAATATTGAAAAAAATACTGATAAAAAAAGATCGACATTTGATAAATCAGTTGTTAAAATATCCTGATAATTCAGCAGGAAGTATTATGACGACTGAATATGTTGATTTAAGAAAAAAACATGAAAGTTTCAGAAGCAATTGAAGAAATTAGAAAAAAACTGGAAAAGATAAAGAAAAATATATACTTGTTATGTTACGAATGAAAGTGGAAAAACTTGAAGGTGTACTTTTTGCTTCGAGAACTTATTGCAAAAAAAGGATAGTACGCTTGTTAGTGATATTATGAGTACGAAATTTCATAAGTGCTAATACAAATGATGATCAAGAAATTGTAGCCGACTTATTTAAAAAAATATGATTTGATTGTTATGCCTGTTGTGGACCATGAAAATAAACTTTTTGGGGATAATTACAGTTGATGATGTATTGGAAGTTGTAGATCAAGAAATTACAGAAGATTTCCATAAAATAGCTGGGATTACTTCTCCAACTGATGATTCTTACTTGAAAACAAATATTTTTTTACTATGGCAAAACAGAGAATTGGGTGGCTTGCAGTACTTATGATTTCTGATACAATTTCTGGAAACATTATTCAAGGTTACGAAAGTGTACTTGCTCGATCAATTATTTTAACTGCCTTCATTCCAATGTTAATGTCAACTGGAGGAAATGTTGGTTCACAATCATCAACTGTAGTAATTCGTGCTTTAGCATTAGGTGAAATTTCGCCTAAAAATGCTTTTTAAAGTATTGAAAGAAAGAATTTTCAATTGGTATTATTGTTTCAATTGTATTAGCATTACTGAATTTTTCTGAGATTAATTATGATTGAAAAAAATTAATATTCCAGTTGCTTTTACTGTTTCAATAACACTTGTATTTACGATCATTATTTCAAAAAAATAGTTGAGCTTTACTTCCACTTTTAGCAAAAAAATCGTAAAAGCGGATCCTGCTGTTATGGCAACACCTTTGATAACAACAATTTCAGATGCTGTAACATTGGTTATTTATTTTAGTTTTGCAACTACAATTTTGAAACTTTAATTAAAAAAAGAAAAAGGGAGAATATAATGGAAATTTTAGAAAAATAATGAAACAATAGCTTCTACAAGTTTAGGAAGTGCTGTTTGTGAAACGGTTTTACCTCTAGTTCCACTTCAGCCATTAAAAAGATATCGAGAGAAGTATTCAAAAGAAATATCGTTCAGAATTGTGGTCACCTTTTGTTCGAGCGTTGAAGGAATTTGAGATGGTTAAAGATGGCGATAGGATAGCTGTTGCAATTTCTGGAGGAAAAGATAGCTTAGTTTTATCAAAACTTTTTCAAGAGCTAAAAAGAGCTAGTAAAACAAATTTTGAAGTTGTGTTTATCTCGATGAATCCTGGATTTAACGCTATAAACCTACAAAATTTAAAAAATAATTTGAAACATCTGAATATTCCTTGCGAGATTTATGACGATAATATTTTTGAAGTAGCAGAAAAAATTGCAAAAGATTACCCTTGCTACATGTGTGCAAAAATGCGTCGTGGAAGCCTTTACAATAAAGCAACTCAATTGGGATGTAATAAATTGGCACTTGGTCATCACTTTGATGATGTTGTGGAAACTACATTAATGAGCATGTTTTTATATGGGAAAAATTTGAGACTATGTTACCAAAATTAAAAATCTGATAACTATGATATTGAACTAATTAGACCTTTATTTTATGTGGAAGAAAAAAATCTATTATTAAATGGGTTAGAAATAATGGAATTTTTGCCAATGAATTGCGGATGTACTGTTGCTGCACAAAAAAACTTCTAGTAAAAGACGAGAAACAAAGGAATTAGTAGCACAATTAGTGAAAAAAATAATCCTGATATCAAAAAAACGGATTATTCAGTCTACTCAAAATGTTAATATTGAAAAAGTGCTTGGTTGGAAAAAAATTCTGAAGGAAACATTCTTTTTTTAGATAATTATTGATTATTTTTGAATTTGTGTAAATGTATGAAAAAAATAATTACATTTACACAATTTTTTTTATTTTATTTTAGATATTTTTTTATTATTAAAGTTTGAATAAGAGAGTGTCCAGAATTTTGTGTAAACTTGAAACCTAACTATATGGTACACATCTGCTTTTTAAATTTTTTTTACAGAAATTCTATCATAATTTCTAAATTATAAGAAAATTTTTTTCTACAATAGCATTTTATAAAATTTTTTTCTTATAAATGTTTTTGGTCCAAATGAATAAGGCAACAAATCATTAATCGACCAAATATTATATTTTTCTGTCTTTATTCGCTAAAAATTATGATTGTTTCATCATCAGAAAAACTCTGAAATTACCTGTCTACACGCTCCACATGGACTTATTGGCTCTGGAGTACCACCTGTTACAACCAAAAATTTAATTTTCTTCATTCCTTGAGTTATTGCTGTTGGAATAACATTTCTCTCAGCACAAATTGTTAATCCATAAGACGCATTTTCAACATTTACTCCTTTGTGAACATTCCCATTATCGTCTATCAATAATGCTGCTACTGGAAATTTTCGAATATGGAACATACGCTTTTTCTAAAAGTTTATTCGCTTCATCAATATAATTTAATATTTCTTGCTCTGTTAAATTTAGTTTTGTCATGATTTTTTTCTCCTTTCATATTGGGCCTGATTTTTAAAAAATTACGACATCTAATTTTTTTAAAAATAATAAGGCTGTCTAAAAAAATATTTTTTTACTTTTTAAACAACCTTTTCTAAAAAAATTAATTTATTTTTAAAATTACAATGAAATCGCTGTTTCTAAAAGCAACTACGATCATATCGTTAAATGTAGTTTGTCTTTCTTCAGCTGTTGTTACTTCTGAAGTAATGAACGAATCACTGATTGTTAATAATGTCAAAGCCTTTGCACCTAATTTGGCAGCTGTTGTGTACAATTGTGCTGTTTCCATTTCTACGCATAAAACTCCGAATTTAGCCCATTTTTTCCATGCTTCAGGGTCGTCTCCATAAAAAGTATCACTTGTAAATACATTTCCAGCTTTTACATTCATTCCTTTTTTTCTTTTTGCAATTTCGTATGCTTTTAAATACCATATCAGCATTTGCTGTTGGTGCATAATCGGCTCCATTGAATCTTAATTTGTTAATTGCTGAATCTGTTGAAGCTGACATCGCTATAACTACATCTCTTAATTTTAAATCTTCTTGATAAGAACCTGCAGTACCTATTCTAATTAAGTTTTTTACTCCAAATTCTGAAATTAATTCATGAGAGTAAATACCAATTGAAGGAATTCCCATTCCTGTACCTTGCACTGAAATTCTTTTTCCTTTGTAAGTTCCTGTAAATCCTAACATTCCTCTTACATTGTTATATTGAACTACATCTTCCAAAAAAGTTTCTGCAATATATTTTTGCTCTTAACGGATCTCCTGGTAATAATATAGTTTCTGCAATTTGTCCTTTTTCTGCTCCTATATGCGGTGTCGCCATTTTTCTTACCTCCTAAATTTTTTTATTTATTTATAACCTCTCATAATGAAAAATAATTTAAAATATCATGATTAACATTTAAAATTTATCATTTATGATAATTATCTTTTAAATATCAACTTATTTCTTTTTTTACAAGATAATAACTCCTAGTTTTATATCAATTTTATCATACTTCTTCCAATTTTAAAACTACTTTTTATTAAATTTTTTTCCAAAATATATAAACAAATTATATTTATTAAAAATCCTGGTACAATTTCATAAATTTTTTTTTACCAAGTCCGCTTTGATTCCAGAAAAATTACTGTAATTGTAGCGACAATCATTGAAATCAAAATATTTTTTTCCAGTTCATTTCTTTTTTTGTACAAAATAAATAAAATTACTGGAGAAAATACAGCTCCAAAAAAACCTGCCCATGCGTATGAAACTAACGACAATACTTCTGAATTTGGGATTCATTGATAACGATGTTGCGATTATAAAAAAATGATTATAATACAAATTCTTCCCAACCCAAATAAGTTCTTTATTCGTTTTTTTCTCTTTTAACAATATATTTATAAAAATCTTCAGTCAAAGTATTCGACGCAACTAGCAATTGTGCTGAAATTGTTGACATTATTGCTGATAAAATTGCTGCATATAAAATACCTGCTATCCAAGGATTGAATAATTTTCCTATCATGTAAATGAAGATTTTTTCTGGATCTTGAACATTTTTGAAAAGAGCAATTCCTGTAATACCAATTGCGATAGAACAAACCAATGAAATTATAACCCATACCATCGCGATTAATCTAGCTTTCCAAAGTTCATTTACACTTTTTATACTCATAAACTTTACAATTATGTGTGGCTGTCCAAAATATCCAAGTCCCCAACCTAATCCAGAAATAATTACTGGTATGCTAAGTGCTTCTGGATATTTCAACAAGTTAAGTGAAATATGCTTTTGAGTCATTGCAACATCAATAGCGCTACTTCCTCCAACTACAAAATATGCTGCAACTGGAACAATTATAATTGCAAAAAACATCAATATTCCTTGAAAGAAATCCGTCCAAACTCCTGCCAAATATCCACCTAAAAACGTATAAAATATTATGGTTCCTCCACCTACTAATACTCCTAATTTGTAATCAATTCCCAATAACGATTCAAATAATTTCCCATTTGAAACCAATCCTGATGCCGAGTAAATTGTAAAGAAAAATAAAATTACAATTGCTGAAAAAGGTTTTTTTACGTAACCTTTTCGTATCATTTGATTTTTTTGATATAAATGTTGGAATTGTCAATGCTTCATGTTCTTCTGTCTGCATTCTCAATCTTGGTGCTACTATTTTCCAATTTATATAAGTTCCTATTATTAATCCTATTATAACCCAGACTTGCTTTTTAATCCTGATAAGTAAACGGCTCCTGGCAATCCTAACAATAACCATCCACTCATGTCACTCGCTTGAGCTGACATTGCTGTTACCCAGTAACCTACACCTCTTCCACCTAAAAATATATTCCTCATGAGTATCCGTTTTTACATAAAAAAATATACTCCTATCGCCATTAAAAAAATAATAAATATATGCCAAATGTTATAAAAGTTTCTATTCCACCTGTTGCCATTTCTCATCTCCGTTCTTTTTCTATTTTATAATCTATTATATCACATTAACTATTTTTTAGCGATACTACTTTTTTATTTCTTAATTTTTTAAAAAATAATCCTCATATTATACCAAACCGCACCCCCATGAGTCGACTCTGATAACCCTTCATTCACAAACCCAATCTTCCCATAAAACGGAACAAGCCTATCTTTACAAGTCAATACAACACCCTTTCTTCCAGCACTTTTCGCATCTTCCACAACTTTTCTCAAAACCTTTCTCAGCATAACCTCTCCGTCTAAATTCTGGAAGCGTGTTCACTCCAAAAATCATCTGCCAATCGCCATTTTCATCATGTAAATTAGGATTTTCAAACATTTCATCTGTCAAAATTTCATCATTCGTAGCCATTCCATTTACAAATGAAACAATTTTACCATCCTCATTTTCCAAAATCCAAAAAAAATCTGGATAAACTTCCAATCTCCCACGAAAACTCTCTTCAGTTGCCGCCTCCGCAGCAGGAAAACACTCTGCCTCAATTCTTGTCAATTCTTCTAAATCATTAATTGTTGCTTTTCTAATTTTCATTTTTTATTTTTCCTTTTCTAATTTTTTATAAATTTTCAAAATTAAGAGAGTACAAATTTTTGTATAATAAAAATAATTAATTTATTTAGATGATTTACAGTTTTTAAAAAATTAAATACTCTCAAAAACTAATAAAAAAATAATCTATTTTTTTACTTTCTATAACAATTAGAATAAACAATATTCCTGTTTCTAAAAAAATTTCAACTTATGAAATTTCAACTAATTCCTGACATTCTTTACCATGTATTATATTTTGAGTTTACACAAAATTATGGATACTCTCTTAATCAAAAACAACCTTCCATTTATCCCTATTTCTATTCGCCTCAAAGCACATTTTTATTTGCTCAGATGTAATTTTTTTTGTTTCCAGTTCAGGCAATTCATCAATCCCAAAATATCTGCTGTCAACTGTTTCAATGTTTTTTTCAAATTTTCCACTCAAATATTCACACAAAACAAAAACTTTTCGTTATGCCATACGGTATCTTTTTACCTTGATTTTTTGTAACATCAAGCAAAGCTATAATCATCTCAGCACTAGCCTCAATCCCAGCTTCTTCCTTAACTTCCTTCAACACATTTTCCTTCACAGAAAGATAAACATCCGCCCATCCACCTGGCAATGCCCATTTTCCATTACTTTCCTGAATCAAAAGAATTTTATCATCTTCAAAAAAATCACACCTCTCACATCAATCTTTAGGCGTCTGATATCCAACTTCATTACAAAAATAAATCCTTTACCTTTTCCACCGAAATCTCAGTTTTGTGTGCCACCATTTCTGCCGAAATCTCCCTAATTCTCTCAAACCGCTCAATATCAAATTTATCTTTTCCCATAAGCAAGTCCTGCTTGTGCTAGACTTTGAAGTTCAATTGCCCAGTCTAGCCACTTTTTGTTCTTCTTCTTTATTTTTTTATTCACTGATTATCACCTACTGTTTAAAGTTATTAATTAATTGCTATTCTTCAATATTTTTTTACAAATGTCTAATTTATTTACTAAAAACTTTCACTTTCTTCCCATAAAATGCTATTCCAATCTTTAAAAATATTTTTTTATTCCTCTAGCCTTTAATCTCGTGTCATATTTTTTTCTCATCAATCTGTTTTTAGAGCTTCTTCTGCCTTTAAAGTCATACCTTTTTTCAGTTTTAGAAATTTTTAAATTCCATCAAATATGCTTTTTTTCATTACTTTTTTTATCGGAATCATTGCAAGATCATATCTTCCATATCCACTCTCATTATTTGAAATAATTTCATATTTTCCCATCAAAAATCCTACAAGACCCTATCATAAACACTTGATAAATTTTCTCCATTTCACTATCCAAATCAAAATGACTAAGCATATTTACCATTATTTCACCTAATGTCTTTTCAAATTTCTTAATATCTCCACTTTCCAATGCTTTTATCAAAATACTTGTTTTCAATTCTGTTCCAAAAAAATCTATTTAAAAACATATTCCCAAAATATTTTTCTAATTTCCTTATTTGGAATTTTTTTAAATTATAAATATTTGTATATTCTGAAAGTTTCCGTCAATTTCAATCTGCTCTTTCGCCTTCGTCAAATATCCGCTATACAAAAACAATTGCCATATTTCGTCATCATTACTCAAAAGACTTTTTATCGTTGTCCCATCTGAAATATATTTTTCAATACTTTCTCCATCAGTAAATCGCTTTAAATCTGTATAAACATCTTCTCCCGCTTGATCTAACATATTTTCTAAAAGTGTATTTCCAGAAACATTTGCCCAATATGCTTTCAATTCTTTTTCTTTTATGTAATTAATAATTGACCAAGGATTATAAATTTCCTTATCTCCAAATCGATATCCATTGTACCAATCTTTAACTTCTTTTGTTTTATACTTCATTTGAAAATAATCTAGCATTTTAATTACTTCACTTTCAAGAAGTCCAAAATACTCTGAATAATTTTTTTGCTAAGTATCGTGTTCATATAAAGGTTATTCAAACCAGAAAAAAATTCCTTCCTTTTATAATCCGAGTTATCCCAGTCAAAATCCCATATTTCAAAGAATCATTAGTTTTTAATGCCGAACTATAAAATACTTGAAAAAAATTTATTGCTTCATTGTAATAACCTTTATCAAAAAGCATTAATTATTGGTGCATCATATTCGTCTATTAAAATTATTACTTTTTCTCCATAATATTTATAAATATAATTTCTGATAATAATTTCTATAGATGTTTCATAATCCATATCTTTTTCCTCTTCATAAAATATTTTATCAAATTTTATTTTTATCATCGCTTATTCATTATTTTCTCTCATATCTTCAAATTCAGCATACAAATCTAGAAATCAAAAAGATTTTTAAATTTTCAAAAGCATCTTCCCAAGTATCCGCTCTTAAATCCTTCAACGAAACAAAAAAATAACAGGATATTTCCCTGCTCTTTCATATATTCGCTACCAAATATCTTTCAATCCTTCAAAAAGTTTCCTATTCTCATCTTTATTTCTCACATCAAAAAAATACTTAATCATCGACATATTAAGCGTTTTTTTCCAAATCTTCTCGGTCTTGTAAAAAAGTGTCACAGCAGCTCTATTTACAAGAATATCTTCTATTAACATTGACTTATCTACATAATAATAATTATCTTTTATTATATCTTCAAAATTTTCAATTCCTATTGGTATTGCTTTTTTTCCCATAAAATCCCCCTTTTTAAATTCTAAAAATCTATTTTTATTTTATCCTATCACATAACTAACCGCAAGCCATGTTTGAATTTCATTCTCCAAATTCATATTTTCCTAAAAAAAGAAATTCCAAAACAAAACTCTTGACTCGCTGTCTCTTTAAAAATTACAATTTCAATTCCATTTTTTTCAAATACTTAACATCAAAAATCGTTATTATTCCCGTCAACTTCTACCATAGATAATCCAGAAACCGTTCCAATTGTTAGTTTTCCTTTATTAATTTCAAAAAGAAATTGCTTCCAATCTTTCTCCAGTTTCGACATAAGCTTCATATTCAAAAATTTGTTTCTAAAAATACATTTTAAGAAATGTTTACTTGTTTTATCAACTTTTTCCTTTTTAAATTCATACTTTAATGAATATGTTTCAGTTTTCAAAAAGATTTAGAATTTTGAATTTTAGAAAAAAATTAAACTCAACTTCTTTTTTTATCTAAAAAACATTCGTATATTTCCAAAAAGGTGTTTTTCAACATAATTTTTCTCGTTTCATATAATTTCTAACCTCAATTAACCCACATTTACCTATTTCCTAGTCTTCCAAAATCTCTTTCGCAAAACTTCCTTCTTTTTCAGTCCCCAACAAAATTTCCTCAACAGTTGCCGCAATATCAGCAAAAGTTTTTCTAGTTCCAATATTTACATTCTTTTTAACATTTTTTTACCGTAAATCAATATTGGAATGTACTCTCTTGTATGGTCTGTTCCCTTTATAAGTAGGGTCATTTCCGTGATCGGCAGTGATAATCAAGATTTCATCATCTTTCAAGTTTTTTTCAATTTCAGGTAACCAATTGTCAAATTCAATCAAAGCATTTACATAACCTTCCACATTTCTTCTATGCCCATAAACAGCATCAAAGTCAACTAAGTTAGTGAAAATCAATCCTTTTGTATCTTCCTTCAATGCCACAATTGTTTTCTTAATTCCATCCAAATTATCCTGATTAGCTTTTCTGTTGTCTGTAATTCCTTTTCCATTGAACAAGTCGCTCGTTTTTCCAATTCCAACTACATCAAGTCCAGCTTTTTCCAATCTTTCAAGCATTGTTTCTTTTGGCGGATCAATCGAAAAGTCGTGTCTGTTTGCAGTTCTTTTAAATTCTCCAACTTTTTTACCAACATAAGGTCTTGCAATTACCCTTGCCACAGGCGATTTTTCATTACAAATTTCAAGTGCAATTTCACATGCTTTGTAAAGTTCTTCTAATGGTATAATTTCTTCATTCGCAGCAATTTGAAACACAGGATCTGCTGAACCGTAAACTATCCAATTTCCAGTTTTAATTTGTTCTTCTCCATATTGATCAATCGCTACAGTCCCTGAAATTGGCTTATTCAACATAGCTTTTCTTCCAGTTTTTTCTTCAAATTCCTTTATAACTTCATCTGAAAATCCATTTTGATAGTTTGGAAACGGTCTTTCCAATGGCACACCAGCAATTTCCCAATGTCCAGTCGTAGAATCTTTTCCCATGCGACACCTCAATCGCTCTTCCATAGGCCCCTTCAGCACTTTCTACAGCTGGAGTCCCTTCAATCTCAGTAATATTTCCAAGTCCTAATTTACCCATATTAGGCAAACTCATTCCACCATGAGCTTTCGCCATATTCCCTAAAGTATTTGACCCACAGTCATCAAACAAATTCGCATCAGGCAATTCTCCTGCTCCAACACTATCTAAAACTATTATTGTTATTCTTTCTATCTTTTTTTCATTTTTTTTCTTCCTTTCTTTTTATTTAATTATATCTTTTATCTATTTTAAAAAGCAATTAATTTTAAAATTTTTCATTTTATTTTTTTCTAAATTAGTATATTTTTTTTATAATTTTTAGGCATAACATTATTCTGAAAATAATAAAAATTAAATTTTTCACTATTAAAATTTGTATTTTCATAATTAATTATTACTTTTTTTATCTGTTTCAGAAAAAAATCATCCATAATATAAATTTCTTTTTTTCTTTTCAGATATTGATATACTGTAATTATTGTATCTTTTCATAATATAATCTTTTTTTAAAAAAATCTTTATTACGATTATTATTAGTAATAATATTATTATTGTAAATAATTTGATTATTAAATTTAAATATCCCCAAGCAATTCCAACTGAAAAAAATTATCATTAAACTAAATACTGCAAAACACATCATATAATGCTTTTCAAAAATTGAATATTTTACATATAATTTTTCTTCCTCTTTTTTCACGAATTTCTTTTTGGATAACCTATTTTTCTCCAACAAATATTCCAAAATTTCATCTTTATTTTTTTATGTCACAAAAAAATATAACTTTTTTTATGATTATTTTCTATTGAAACATCGATTATTAAATTACAGAAATACTTATAAATATTCATTGAGCTGTCAAAGTTTAAAAAAATATCATACGAACCTAATATTTTTTTTCTCACTGTCAAAGTTTTTTTATATCATTGTATGCAATAGTTTTCTCAAAAAAATAGACCTTTTATTTTCACTTCATAATCAGAAAAAAATCAAATTTCATCTTATTTTTTTAACAATCATTACCAAAAAGAAATCTATATATAGAATAACTTATTCCAATAGCTAAAAAAATATTCCAGCCTTTTTCTTTTTTTCATTAAATAAAATATAAATTCCTCCTAATAAATGTCCTAAAAAAACAGTATTAGAAAAAAATATATCCCACCTATTAATTTCAAATTTTGAATATTTTATTTTCATTCAATTTATCTCCTAATTTTACTATTTCTTTCCTATATCTTCTCCCTTTTCTCTCTCCAATCGCTTTCAAAAATCCCACCTTTCACAAGTTTATTCAAAAAATCTTCTCGCCGTAGAATCCGAAACATTCAAAATCTTTTTGAACCTCACTATTATCAATATAATTATTTTTTTCTCAAAAATACTCTTCCAGTATTTTCAGCCTTTGTAGCTCTTTTATCAGTCATTTTATCAGTCAAAATATCAGTCATTTTTTTCTATTTCTTGTTAATATTATTTTCCACACATCAACAAAAAAATTACAACAATACTTCATTACTTCAAAAATTTTTACTCTATTTCAAAAAAATCTCAAAATCATTCCCCAACAAACTTACTCCACCTCAAAAAAATCGCCATATACGGCAAATGATCCGACAATTTCGTCCAATCCCTTGAATCATCGTTAATATAAAAACTCTTTTTTGCTTTGTAATCTGTTCCCTTTTTTACCATCACATAATCAATTCTAGGTGTTTCAAGCTCCCTATTTTCTGAGTTTTTCTTATTTTTCCAAATCTCTACCTTGAAAAATAGCTATCATTCCAATCTTTCCTAATTTTCGCATAATATTCTGTCGTTGGTAAAAGATTAAAAATCTCCACAAAAAAACTTCACATCGCCCTTTAAATTCCCTCAATTACAGTAAACAAATCATCCAATTCCTCATTTTTTTATTGTCCAAACTGTTATCAAGATGTGTATTCACAACTAAAATTTTCTTTTTAAATTTTGAAGTATTCAATCTAGCTGCCAAAACTTGCCTTTTTTCTTTGCTTTTACCAGGTAACTGATGAATATAAATATTTTTCACATCATACTTTGAAATAAATGCAATTCCAAACTCACCTTTATCAAAAATCCATCGTTTTCTGAAAATAATGATAATGATAACCCAATTCCTGTGCCATTTCCTGTACAAATATCCCGAAATTTACTTCTTTTTGTATTTCTATCAACTTCCTGAAGTCCGATAAAATCTGGATTATACTTTTTTTAAAGCTCCGAGCAAGTTCCCTTCCATTGGTAAGTCTTGCCCCAAAAAAATATTGTATGTTATAATTCTAAATTCCATTTTTGTTTCCTATCTTTTTTTATTTTATTTTTTTATAAATAATTAATTTCTGTTATTTAAAAACCATTTCCATTTATCTTTAGTCAAGTATTCATAACTTCGATTTTTATCTTTTTCCTTCTCCATTTGGAAGCACTTCAAATGTATTATAATCTACACCTTCTAAAAATTTTCTCCTCAAAATAAATATTTTTATCATCTTTTATAAACCAATCATTCAGAACTTCTACTTTATCTTTATTAATTCCTTTTTACTTCATAAATAAAATAGGATGAATCAAAAACAGTTTAACATTTTATTTTTTTATATAATATACATTGTATTTATCTTTTTCCATACAATATACCGTATATTATTCCATTTGGCAAAAAATTCAAATGTTTTCAGGATCTTTAATTTTTTTCCAGATAATGAAGAATCTATTTGCTTCACTTCCTCTATAAATATGATTTTTATCCTTTGCATAATCTTCATTTAAAACTTTAAAACTTATAATATCAGCATTTTCTATTTTTTTCATTCCCGATAATAAATTTTATTATCATTTTTTTCCAATAATTTTTGACCTAATTTTTTTCAAAAATTTTTTTAATTTTTACATCTTTTTATTTTTTTCACCCATGTAATAAACATTTCTTATCATCTTTTAAAAGAGAAAAATCCTATCAACTCAGCAGTTTTCGGATTTGCTTCTTCCAAAAATTTCATTTCCATAATAAACATTTCCTTTGTCTATTGAATAATTATCTCCTAAAATTTGAATAACATCTCCAAAACCCACATTTCCCAAAAACTAGAAATAACAATACTTTTTAAGATATTTTTTTCTTCACATATTCTCCTTTCGATTCAAATTCAATTTTATAAATTTCTTTTTCAAACAAAAATTACAATAAAAACATTTCACTCCCAAACATCATCTTTCATATCCGCTTTCCTCATCCCTGAAACAAATCTATTCCTTCCACAAAAAAATCTCAACTTTTTCTCAGTCCAAACACCTTTATTCGGAACTCCAATTCTCATGAAACACCTATTTTTCTTAGAAATTTTTAACATTTTTCAAAAATCAAGATACAAATATTTCTCATCTATTTTAGAAATATCATATTTAATTTTAAAATTTTTATTCTCTAATTTTTTTCAGAAAAATTTTTCAATTTCAAACATATTTTTCCTCAACAATCTGAATTTCCGTCTTGTAAAATCTGTCGTCAATTCCAAATGCCTTTGTAAATTTTCCTGGACCATTACTCACTAAAAATTCCACTTTTTCCACGATTTTCTTCCATTCTTTCAACATTCAAAATTGGCTCTATAGCTCGGATTAATACACTTTGCGGATTCCCTTTTTCACAAGTCACAATATTTAGCATTTTATGAGAGTGTATCGAGTGAATATAAACAGTTCCAGCCTTTTCAAATAACGCTTCTACTTTTGGAGTCCGTTTTTTCCCGTAACCGTGAGCCGCTCTGTCAAATTCACCCAAATACGCCTCTGTTTCAACAATGTATCCAGCAAATATCTCATTTTCACTTTTTGAAATCAAAATTTTCCCAAGTAACTCCTTTTGCTACCGTAATCGTGTCTTTCTTATAAAATTTCTCTATTTCTTCAAAAAGTCATTTTTTTCTCTTCCTTTTTCTATATTTCCATACATTTTCCATTAGGTATAAATTCTATTTAATGAGAGATCAAAACTCCTTAGCAAAAAAATTAATAAAAATATTTTCCTATTTTTCAAATGATATTTAATATAAAATTTTTTTGTATGAAATTCTTATATTTTCAAATTTTTTTAATCAACATATTTTTTTCAACTGGCTTTTATGGATAAAACCTCGATATTCCTTTACTTTTGAGAGTTTATTACTTTCATCAGGATACTCAACATCAAAAACATAATACCAGTCGCCATATTTTGTAATATATTTCACAACAGTTCCGTTATCCATTTTTGAAACAATTTTTGATTCTTTTGTCGGTTTTTCACGCAAATTCGCATATCCATCCTTTGAACTCACTTCATATTTTTTTAAATCAAAAGGTTCATTAGGATCTGAAAATTCTTCTTCAGAATCCTTCGATTTTTTCGTTTTTATTTCAGTAATTTTCGATTTCGCACCATCAACTCTCTTTAATTCTGTAGCATAAGCATAAACAGTCGTAAAATCACATTCTGTATACGGCAAAACTTTTTTTATCTTAACTGTTGCTGGAACTTCAAATTTCCCTTTACGAATTTTTTGCATTTTTTGATATTCTTCTGGAAAATTTTTCTTCAATGTTTCAGTAATAATTTTCTCTTCCTTAGACGCTTCTTTTTCATAATCCACATTCATATCTGGATTATTATAGTCAAAATTTCTAAACCTCAAAACTAACGGTTTCCCATTCACAATATCCTTATTTTCAGGATAAAATAGCATTTCACCATATCCTGTCGCAAAACAAGGAACATCTGGATCACTTTTATCCCAATCCATCTTAAAAAAATCCCTCTTAAATTCAAAAATTACACCGTTATCAGTCAATAAAAATTTCTTGAGCATTAGTATTTTTTTCCCAAAAACTAATTACAGAAATCAATAGCAAAAAAATACAAAAAAATAAATAATTTTTTTAATTTTTCATCTTTCCCACCTTTTTTTAGAAAAATTTATTATTTGTAAAAATTATAATTTTTTGACAAGGGCATTGACCCCTTGCTATCATAATTTTTTTATTCAAAGAAAAAAATACTTTTTCAAAATTTAATATCCAGAACTTTTGATTTTTCAGCCCCAGTTACAATCGCAATTCCAGAACTTGTTCCCAATCTTTCAGCACCCAATTCAATATATTTTTTCGCAGTCTCAAAGTCTCTCACTCCACCACTTGCCTTAACCTTAGCCTTATCTCCAACTGTTTTTTTCATAAGTTCCACATCTTCAAATGTAGCCCCTCCTGTTCCAAAACCTGTCGAAGTTTTCACAAAATCAGCATTCGCATTAACAGCCAATTCACACGCCTTCACTTTTTCCTCATCAGTCAAATAGCAAGTTTCAATAATCACTTTCAAGATATTTTTTCCAATCGCTTCCTTAATTCTTCTAATTTCGTTTTCCACCAAATCGTAGTCCTTATCTTTCAACGCTCCAACATTAATAACCATATCAATTTCTGAAGCACCATCTTCAATCGCCTTTTTCGCCTCAAACACCTTCACATCAGTCGCCATAGCTCCCAAAGGAAATCCAACTACCGCTGCAACCTTCACATCACTGTCTTTAACTCGACTAAAAGCATATTCAACATTTGCCCCATTTACACAAACTGAATAAAATCCATATTCTTTTTGCTTCATCGCACAATTTTTTTACCTCTTCTCTTGTAGCATTTGTCTTCAAAATTGTATGATCAATAAATTTGCTTATGTTCATTATTATCATTCCTTTCCTTTATTTGTTATTTATTTTTTTTGTTGTACTATAAGTATACCTACTTTTTTTCTTTTTAGCAACTTTATTTTAAACAAAAAAAGACTAGAAAAAAATCCAGCCTTTTTTTAATATTTAAATATTTTTATTTCTTATAATCTACAAAAAAATCATTTTTTTAGTATTTTAAATGTACATAAAAAAATTAGTTTCTTCTTATTTTTTTATCTTAAACTTCTATTCATTAATGCTATACCACTAAATTTTTAAATTTT
>BNJU01002435.1_pt1 | contig 49831 bp, 58 predicted proteins | sample 8539281 | NCBI WGS metagenome assembly BNJU01 (sample SAMD00202456, study PRJDB9452) | human saliva metagenome | isolation source: human saliva | place: Japan | reverse complement strand
TCTCAAAACGTTAATCAACACGATTATATCAACGTTTACAGACATTCAAGAATTTACTCTTGGATGTCTTTTTGTTTCAAAAAAATCAAAGTTCACCCCAGTAGTTTTTTTGTCTTATACAATTTCTTCCTAGTATTAGTTTAGTATGATATAATTAAATAAGAATAATATAAAGGAGTTATAAATGAAAATAGGAAAAGGCATCAACTGGCTGTTGATTTTGTTATGTTCCTTAATCTCGGTAGTGCTGATTAGTTCTCTCTTCTTCTTTTTTAATCATAAGAAGCAAGATGCAGAAGCAGTAAATGCACCCACAACGGAACAGCGTTCTACTACTAGTACGACAGCGACTAGTTCAACGACTTCCCAAGATAGTATTACTACTACCACGGAGGAGGAAAGACCTTCGACACAAGAAGAGAAAACGAATGCTGAATCACAAAAAATAGATGAGCAAGCCATTCTAAATGGAGATTTCTCTACTCTAGTTGGAACATGGAGAAATGGACTTGGACAAGAGTTTACATTCGATAAAAATGGATTAGTAAACAGTGGAAACATTGAGAAAGTGAGCATGGGTAACCATGGAACTATTGAATTCAGTGTTAGATCTGGTTTTACAGGATATGGAATGAGTGTTTACCCTGCTGGGCTTATTATAGATGGGTTAGATTCTGACTTAAGTAAAAACAGGCTTACTGCTGGTCAAGCTGCTCCAACTAGCTCAGAACAAGTTTTTTATAAAGTAGACTAAATAATTAACCATCTCATAAAATTTGAGATGGTTTTCTTCTTTATTTGTAAGTCATTATCACTTTATGAAGATGAAGCAAGTAGGGTTTAAAATTAGATTTTTCCCACTAGACATTTATCTACTTTTTATATATAATAAAAACTAAACCAAATTGGTTGAATTCTGAAATAGAGTAAATCTGCAATGAAAACATCACACTAGGAGGGAAGTCATGTACCAACCAGAAAAACTCAAGGCTCGGAGAAAAGAGTTAAAGCTAACACAAAAGGAGATTGCAGAGCAGCTTGGGATTAGTTTTCAAGCTTATTCAGCCTGGGAACGTGGAGTCAAGGAGCCTTCTGAAGAAAAGGTTAGTCAGCTAGAGAAAATCTTAAAAGTACCAAAAGGCTATTTCACCCAAATTGAGATTGTCCGTCTCTATAATAGCCTCTCTAACCAAGGGAAAGAAAAGGTGGTAGTCTATGCTCGCAACCTGGTCCAAGAAGAACAAGCCAAGAAAGTGACTGTCATGCCAGAAAAACTTTTCGAGTATCATGTCTACGAACGCATGTCGGCTGGTATCGGTGCTTCAGTTTATGATGATCGGAATTTTGATACGGTTTACTTTAATGAGGAACTAGCTCACGATTTTGCTTCCTGGGTCTCTGGAGATTCTATGGAACCCAAATATCAAAATGGTTCCGTGGCTCTGATTCGAGAGACTGGATTTGATTATGATGGCGCTGTCTATGCAGTGGTTTGCAATAACCAGACCTATATTAAACGAGTTTACCGAGAAGAAGATGGTCTGCGTCTGGTCTCTATCAATCCTAAATACAAGAATATTCACATTTCTTACGAAGAAGATCCGCGAATTGTAGGCATTATCGTGGGTAATTTTGTACCGATGGAGGGATAGTCTATGGGCTACTTTGATTATTCCAGAGAGCCTAAAAGTGATATTGCCTTTGTTGATATGAAGTCTTTTTATGCCAGTGTTGAGTGCGTAGAAAGAGGACTTCATCCCCTCAAAACTTCCCTTTGTGTCATGAGTCGAGCAGATAATTCTGTTGGTCTAATCCTTTCCTCCTCTCCTATGTTTAAAAAGGTCTTTGGGAAAGCAAATGTAGGTCGTGCTTATGACCTCCCTTTTGATATCAAAACACGTAAATTTTCATACTACAATGCCCAGAAACAAGGTTTACGGACAGACCCATCCTATGTGAAATTTATCGAAGACTGGGCTCGGTTGACCGTGATTGTCCCTCCTAGGATGGATAAGTATATCGCGGTCAATATGGAAATTCAACGAATCTTTCAGAATTATGGAGGTCCAGATGATATTTATCCCTACTCTATTGATGAAGGTTTCATTGACTTGACCAGTTCGCTCAATTATTTTATCCCAGACCAGCAGATTTCTCGCAAAGGTAAGCTGGACATGCTTTCTGCTCGTATCCAGAGAGATATCTGGCGACAGACAGGGATTTACTCGACAGTTGGAATGTCTAATGCCAATCCTCTGCTTGCTAAGCTGGCCTTGGATAATGAAGCCAAGCGAACACCAACCATGCGAGCTAACTGGTCTTACCAAGATGTGGAAGATAAGGTTTGGGGTATTTCCAAGATGACTGACTTTTGGGGGATTGGGCATCGGATGGAGAAGCGCTTGAATGGTTTAGGGATTCATTCGATTAATGAATTGGCCAATAGCAATCCTGATGTCCTGGAGAAGGAACTTGGTCAAGCTGGACTTCGCCTGTGGTTTCATGCCAATGGGATTGACGAGAGTAATGTTCATAAACCCTATAAAGCCAAATCTCATGGATTGGGCAATTCGCAAATTTTACCGAGAGATTATGTCAAGCAGCGAGATATCGAAATTATCCTCCGAGAGATGGCTGAACAAGTGGCTATCAGGCTTCGAAGGGCTAGAAAGAAGACGACGGTGGTGTCTATCCATCTTGGTTTTTCTAAGCAGGAACAAAAACGTTCTATCCATACCCAGATGAAGGTTGAACCGACCAACAGTACGAGTCTTTTAGTCAGCTATGTATTGAAATTATTCCATAGCAAATACACTTCAGGGGCCGTCAGGAGTGTTGCTATCAGTTATTCAGGATTTGTGGACGAATCCTTTGGTTTGATTTCCCTTTTTGATGATGTTGGTAAAGTAGAAAAAGAAGAAAGGCTCCAGACTGCTATTGATTCCATTCGAGAGCAATTCGGATTTACTTCTCTCTTAAAGGCGACTGCCTTAGAGGATGCATCGAGAAGTATTGCCAGAAGTAAGCTGATCGGAGGGCATTCTGCTGGAGGATTAGATGGCTTGAAATGATTGATCGTTCTTATTTGCCCTTCCAATCCGCAAGGGACTATCAGGATCCAGGGATGCAGAAGTGGATGGGCTTCTTTTTATCAGAGCATACGAGCTCTCTCAGTGAAGAAAAAAATCGTGTCGATTTCTCGATAGATTTGACTCCTGTTGAGAAGTTGTTCTTGCTCTCTCAACTCTATATAAATCGACTAAAAGGTTCTTTCATATTTAGAGAGAAAGAAGGCAAAAGCAGGATATTCGGTGAAGTAAGAGAATTATCTCCTGAAGGAGTCTCTGTTAGAACGGATGATGGCTATAGACTGCTAAGGGTTGATGACATCCTAGAAATTCAACTGTGTCAGGAGGAAGTTTATGACTAGAAAAGAGCTTTATGAAAATAAATTGCAGATGGACTATTTCTCAGATGACTACATTCGTTTTGAGGAAGATTTTCAAAAATACTCTGTCATGAATGTACCCCTGACTTTTCTGATTGACGACATTCTACGAACCATGGCTATCAACCAAAAGGATTACTTTGTCTTGAACAAGGAAAATGCCAAGGACGGTAGGGAACATCGGTTTTATTTTAGGGTGAAGATGGAAAAGGATTGTCCACGAACTCGGACTTATGCCTATCTTGGACTTGCGCGAAATCATCAGTAAAGATTCTTGTCTTAGATATATGTTGTTGCAACAATAACAATGCAGACAACTATCATTCCTAGCCATTCAAGAGCTATTTCTTGAATGGTTTTTTGTATACTGTTTAAAAGCAATTGAACTATACCAATTTTTATTCTTGACAAGTAAAAGAAACAAGTATATACTGTTTTTGCTGATTCTGCAAAGCGAGAATTAGACTATACCAATTTAAGGAGAAAGCACAGCTGGTCTGTGTCGTATATACTATGTGTGGAATTGTTGGTGTTGTTGGAAACACAAATGCAACTGATATTTTGATTCAAGGGCTTGAAAAGCTCGAATACCGTGGCTATGATTCTGCGGGAATTTTTGTCCTAGGTGGTGCTGAAAACCATTTGATTAAGGCAGTTGGTCGTATTGCAGAATTGTCTGCCAAGACTGCTGGTGTTGAGGGGACAACTGGTATCGGACATACTCGTTGGGCCACTCACGGGAAACCAACAGAGGACAATGCTCACCCACACCGCTCTGAGACGGGACGTTTTGTCTTGGTGCACAATGGTGTGATTGAAAACTATCTCGAAATCAAGGAAGAATACCTTGCAGGTCACCACTTCAAGGGACAAACAGATACAGAAATCGCTGTTCACTTGATTGGAAAATTTGCAGAAGAAGACGGCTTGTCAGTACTTGAAGCTTTCAAAAAAGCTCTTCACATCATCCGTGGTTCATATGCCTTTGCCTTAATCGACTCTGAAAATCCAGATGTCATCTACGTGGCGAAAAACAAATCACCTCTCTTGATTGGTCTTGGAGAAGGCTATAACATGGTCTGCTCAGATGCCATGGCTATGATTCGTGAAACTAACCAATACATGGAAATCCATGACCAAGAGTTGGTTATCGTAAAAGCTGATAGCGTTGAAGTGCAAGACTATGATGGCAACAGTCGTGAGCGTGCTAGCTATACTGCTGAGCTTGACTTGTCAGATATCGGTAAGGGAACATATCCTTACTACATGCTCAAGGAAATTGATGAGCAACCAACGGTGATGCGTAAGTTGATCCAAGCCTACACAGATGAGGCTGGTCAAGTTGTCGTAAATCCAGCTATCATCAAGGCTGTTCAAGACGCAGACCGCATCTACATTCTCGCAGCTGGGACTTCTTACCACGCAGGATTTGCTTCTAAGAAGATGTTGGAAGAATTGACAGATACGCCAGTTGAACTTGGTATCTCCTCTGAGTGGGGTTATGGGATGCCGCTTCTCAGCAAGAAACCACTTTTCATCTTTATCAGCCAATCTGGTGAAACAGCTGATAGCCGTCAGGTTTTGGTTAAGGCCAATGAAATGGGAATTCCAAGCTTGACAGTGACAAACGTGCCAGGCTCAACCCTTTCACGTGAAGCCAACCATACTATGTTGCTTCACGCAGGTCCTGAAATTGCCGTAGCATCAACTAAGGCTTATACTGCCCAAATCGCAGCCCTTGCCTTCCTCGCAAAATCGGTTGGTGAAGCAAATGGCAATGAAAAAGCCAAAGCCTTTGACTTGGTTCATGAGTTATCTATCGTGGCTCAGTCTATCGAATCAACTCTTTCAGAAAAAGAATTGATTGATGCTAAAGTTCGTGACCTCCTTGAAACAACACGCAACGCCTTTACATCGGACGTGGTCAAGACTACTATGTGGCTATGGAAGCGAGTCTCAAACTCAAAGAGATTTCTTACATCCAATGTGAAGGTTTTGCGGCTGGAGAACTCAAGCACGGAACCATTGCCTTGATTGAAGAAGGAACACCGGTCTTAGCGCTCTTGTCAGACCCAGTTCTTGCCAACCACACTCGTGGAAATATCCAAGAGGTGGCAGCCCGTGGTGCCAAAGTCCTCACTATCGCAGAAGAAAATGTTGCTAAAGATACCGACGATATCGTCCTTACGACTGTACACCCTTACCTCTCACCAATCTCAATGGTCGTACCAACGCAACTAGTCGCTTACTTTGCAACCCTTCACCGTGGATTCGATGTGGACAAACCACGGAACCTTGCTAAGTCTGTAACGGTAGAATAAGGAAGTCCTGTTACTGAATTCCAACATTTCTTGTCAACCTATAAAAATCTTGTTATACTATAGAAAAGTAGTTAATAGTGAAGTATAAGGAGATTGGAGCGGAAATGAAAAAGGGGAAAATTTCATCTATCATAGGACTCTTGTTTGCAAGCTCGTTTTTGATTCGGACTGTAGTGATTCATCAAATGAGAGCTTCAAAGAAACAAGAGAGTGAAAAGATTGCTGCAGTTCAGAAATTTATCAAATCTCAAGAACAGGCAGAATCAGAAAAACAAAAAGGTTTTTATACGGATATCCTTAGAAATGGATCAGGGACTTCTGAACCAAGACCTAGCTACGACAAAACCATATTTGTGAATCAACAATACGATATTGGTGTTCGAGACGGAGCCTATTATCTACTGACACTCAGTAGCAACAAAGAACTCTTGCTAGAAGGGGTCGATGACGCCTATGCCTTGGCTGTTAAGAATGAAGATAAAAACAAACAAGAAGTTGCTATGGTGGTTCATAAAGATGGAGCTTGGCATATTATAAATGGTGAAGGGGAAGTTACAACAACCCTTGACCGACAATATATAACAGCTCATACCAAGCTTGTGATTAAGAATAATACTGTTGATTTTGAATAATGTGATTGGCTCATGATTCTTTAGAAAAACATAGATTACTAAAAACCTCCTAGATTCTTTCTAGGAGGTTTTTAAAATATAAATCTTGCATAGAAATCTTATTGAGTTCGTTGACAACTTGCAGAATAGATAGTCGGCTAATGTTCATGATTCGCTTATTATCGATTTCTTTAATATCAAAATTAGTGATAATAGCGTCATAGTCACTTTGCCTAATTTCGTCAATATTTAAGGTTTCCTTGTCCCATGTTTCGTACTGAATATTATTAGAAGTGTGAAATTCATAGAGGGATATCAAGAATTGTGGATGGGCAAAGTCATATTCACTGAGAACCAAGACTCTAACTTTCTTTTTATATTCAAATAATTGATCTGTAAGGCCCTCTGCGTGGGTGAATAAGGTGTAGATTAGGTGAGAAAAGGGCAGAAGTTTTTTTCTTTTTGTCCCATAATATTCTTATATCTTACCATTTCAAGTACTGTTGCATCATAAAAATTGGGGGAAGAATTTTTTTAATTTTTCTAAGGGTATAATCTTTATTTTGTGAGATGATGGATTCAGAGTTAATTTCTCTTCGTTCAAGTAAGGCAGTGTTGTGCAAGTTCCAAATCAAGGTATCTGTATTGGAAAATTGGACACCAAATTCCCGAGTTAGATTATCTAGTATGTCCCGTGCTGCGTGATAAGAACGATTAACTTGTTCGTTGCTTTGACGGGCATCTAAGAAATCTTCAACTGTAAAGAAGAGCGTAGATTCAGTGAATGGACTGAAAATTTGACAGAGGTTGTCAGGTGTAATTTCAATATCTAATTGTTGGGCCAAGTCTTGTAATAGATTCTGAAAATCGGGAAGCTGATCGAATATAGGGTTCAACCAAGCAGCGTTTTGTTCTGGCAACTGAACCAGGCATCCTCTCTTCATTCTATGCAAATCTACAGAAGCTTGAGTTTTAATTTGATAAAGATTCTGATATTTCGCAGGGAATTTTGCTAATCCTAAGAATAGAGAAACAAAACGATCAATATTTTTCTTCTTTGACTCCCGTAAAAGGCCACTCCAAAAAGTTATAAGCTTCGTGAAAATATTGGGAGAAGAAAAATCGAATATCTTTTTCATCTCCAATGATAGAAATTGGGGTTACCTTGAGTTTAAAGCGGTAGGTTCCATCAAGTGTCTTATTGATATCCGCAACCTTTTTTCGTAAAGACGGAAGGGAAATATCCAGAGTTTCAAAAAGATGTTCGTAGGTAAAAGGACTATCTAAAAAGAAGAAGGCCTTTAAAATTTGAAAAATAATCAGATGTCTGCAAAAAAATATTGGTAAATTCGTTCAATACCATTATTTTGTGTATTCACCATCATAATTCCTGCAGTCGAGTGTCTGATATCAAAAATCAGGAAAGATTTCACGTAATTCTTTGATATCACTTTTTAATGATGCGGGCATTGTAACCAATGGTTTTAGATAAAACATCTAGATAAATCCAATCAGGATTTTCGAATAAATACTCTAAAATCTTTAATTGTCTTTGTTCTTTAGGGGCTGAGTAATTCTCTCATTGTAAATAAACTCCTGCAGTAACTTTTGAAAATTAGGAAATAAGATAGGTGGAGGACACCGAGGTTGTTTGCGTAAAATAAAGTCACCCCTTAGGAGAGATTAGGAATCTAACGATTAGGGGTGATAGTGGGTAAAAGAGTTCAACTAGCTTTCAATCTACTTGCGATACAAGCGGTCATATTGGTAGTAAGGATCAAAAGTTACGTTGATTCCAAGTTTACGAAGGACGTTCTTGTCTTCATCCGTTAAGATAATTGTAGAATGGGCTTCGCTTCCTTTGAGATTTCCGAGTTCTTTCATGGCATGATCTGCATCAGGATTTTGCATAGCTGTGATGGCTAGTGCAATGAGAATTTCGTTAGAATGAAGACGTGGGTTGCGACTGCCCAAGTGATTGATTTTCAAACCTTGGATTGGTTTTACCACTTCAGGTTCGATTAATTTTGTTTCTGCATCGATATTAGCTGATTTTTTGATAGCATTAATCAAGGCAGCTGCTGTTGGGCCAAATAGTTCTGAGTTCTTACCTGTAACGATTTCACCAGAAGGTAATTCAAGAGCTAGGGCAGGTCCGTCTGTTTCTTCAGCACGTTGTCGAGCGGCTACAGCTACCTTACGGTCAGCTGGTGTGATCCCCAGATCATTCATGAGAAGCTCAATCTTCTTCACAGCTGTTTCTCCAACCTTCTCAGCTTTGAAGTCAAGAACTGTCTGGTAATAGCGACGGATAATTTCCTGTTTTGATGCTTCGATGGCAGCGTCGTTATCAGTGATGGCAAAACCAACCATATTTACACCCATGTCAGTTGGAGATGCATAAGGAGACTCACCCAAGATACGTTCGAGCATACGCTTAAGAACAGGGAAAATCTCGATATCGCGGTTGTAGTTAACTGTTGTTTCTCCGTAAGTTTGGAGATGGAATGGGTCAATCATATTAACATCATCTAGGTCTGCTGTGGCAGCTTCATAAGCTAAGTTGACTGGATGATGGAGAGAGGGAGATTCCAGACTGGGAAAGTTTCAAATTTAGCATAACCAGACTTGATACCATTCAGTTGGTCGTGGTACATGTTAGACATACAAGTTGCCAACTTACCTGAACCAGGCCCAGGAGCAGTCACGACAATCAAATTGCGACTAGTTTTGATATAGTCGTTTTTCCCCATACCTTCAGGAGAAATGATGTGATCCATATCTGTCGGATACCCCTTGATAGGGTAGTGAAGATAAGAGTCGATTCCATTTTTCTCTAATTGATTACGGAAGGCATCTGCTGCCGGTTGACTAGCATATTGAGTAATGACAACAGAGCCAACAAAAATCCCCAATTCATTGAATTTATCGATCAAACGAAGCACTTCTTGGTCATAAGAAATGCCCAAGTCTCCACGAGCTTTTGAGTGCTCGATATTGCTAGCGTTAATAGCGATAACAACCTCAACTTGCTCCTTCAATTCTTGTAAGAGTTTGATTTTGTTATCTGGTTCATATCCAGGAAGGACACGAGCAGCGTGGAAATCTTCCAACATCTTACCCCCAAACTCTAAATAGAGTTTGCCGTCAAATTGGTTGATGCGCTCCAAGATATGGTCGCGTTGTAAATTTAGATATTTTTCAGAACTAAAAAGCTTGTTTTTTTCATTATTTTACCTCTATTTTCTATTATATAAAAATAGAAGATAAGAAACTAGAGAGTCACAAAAAGTGAGAAAAAAAGATAAAAGCAAACGCTTGCACAAATTGCAAAAAAAGTCTATGATGGAGTAAAGTTAATTTAAAAGAGGTAAAAAGATGCAAGAAAAATGGTGGCATAATGCAGTCGTCTATCAAGTTTATCCAAAAAGTTTTAAGGATAGCAATGGTGATGGGATTGGCGATTTACCTGGCATTACCAGCAAATTAGACTATCTAGCGAAGTTAGGGATTACAGCAATCTGGCTTTCTCCAGTCTATGATAGCCCCATGGATGACAATGGTTATGATATTGCCAATTATCAAGATATTGCAGCTATCTTTGGAACCATGGAAGATATGGATGAGCTGATTGCTGAAGCTAAAAAACGAGACATTCGAATCATTATGGATTTGGTGGTCAATCATACATCAGATGAGCATGCTTGGTTTATCGAAGCGCGTGAAAATCCTCAAAGTCCCGAACGTGACTACTATATTTGGCGTGATGAACCTAACAATTTGACGTCAGCTTTTAGTGGTTCTGCCTGGCAATACGATGAAAAGTCTGGTCAATACTATCTCCACTTTTTCAGTAAGAAGCAGCCAGACCTCAACTGGGAAAATGAAGAACTTCGCCAAAAAATCTATGAGATGATGAATTTCTGGATTGATAAAGGGATCGGCGGTTTCCGTATGGACGTCATTGACATGATTGGGAAGATTCCGGATCAGAAGATTGTCAACAATGGCCCTATGCTTCATCCTTATCTTAAGGAAATGAATCAGGCAACCTTTGGCGATAAAGATTTACTGACAGTAGGGGAAACTTGGGGAGCAACACCAGAGATAGCAAAACTCTATTCGGATCCAGATGGGCAAGAATTGTCTATGGTCTTCCAGTTTGAACATATCTGTCTTCAGTATCAGGAAGGACAACCCAAGTGGCAGTACCAAAAAGAGTTAAATGTAGCGAAATTAAAAGAAATTTTCAACAAATGGCAGACAGAGTTGGAGTTGAAGATGGCTGGAATTCCCTCTTCTGGAACAACCATGACCTCCCTCGTATTGTTTCTATCTGGGGAAATGACCAAGAATACCGCGAAAAATCTGCCAAAGCGTATGCCATCTTGCTTCATCTCATGAGAGGGACTCCTTATATTTACCAAGGGGAGGAGATTGGGATGACCAATTTTCCGTTTGAAAGCTTGGAGCAAGTAGAGGATATTGAATCCCTCAACTATGCGCGTGAAGCTCTTGAAAATGGTGTTCCAATGGAAGAAATCATGGATAGCATCCGTGTCATCGGTCGTGACAATGCCCGTACCCCCATGCAGTGGGATAGGACAAAAAATGCTGGTTTCTCAGATGGTCAACCTTGGCTTGCTGTAAATCCAAACTATGCGAAGATAAATGTAGAAGAAGCTTTAGCAAATCCAGAATCAATCTTTTACACTTATCAAAAACTGGTAAACATTCGTAAGGAAAATAGCTGGTTGATTCGTGCTGACTTTGAACTTCTCGAAACGGCTGAAAAAGTCTTTGCTTATATCCGTAAAGATGGAGACCGTCGCTTCCTAGTTGTGGCCAATTTGTCCAACCAACAGCAAGAGTTTACAGTAGAAGAGTCAGTCAAGTCTATCTTGATTGAAAAACACCTCAGTAGAAAAAGCTTTGACTACACAGACCTTGGCTTGGGATGCCTTCTGTGTTGAATTAACAAATTAAACCCATAAAAAAACTCAAGTGTCCAAAGATGCTTGAGCTTTTTTTCTAAAAATAAGTGTAAAAACTTCTTTAATAAATATTAGTTTGAATTTTTCTAAAAAAATCACCTGAAAAACCCTTGCTTTTTATAAAAAAATAGGGTATAATGGTGAAAATAGTATTTTAAAGGAGAATACCGATGAAATCGAAAAAGTGGCTCGCAGCAGCAGGTATAACGATGAGTGCAGCTCTACTTTTGGCAGCATGTAACAAGGCTGAGAAAAAAGCAGATGCTCCAACGACATTTTCATACGTATATGCCATCGACCCAACAACATTGGACTATAGCATTACTAGTAAAAGTTCAACATCAGATGTCATCGCCAACTTGGTCGACGGACTCTTGGAAAATGACAAATACGGGAACTTGATTCCGTCGCTTGCCGAAGATTGGTCAGTCTCACAAGACGGCTTGACTTATACTTACAAGCTACGTAAAGGTGTCAAATGGTATACTTCAGAAGGAGAAGAGTATGCTGAAGTCAAGGCACAAGACTTTGTGACAGGTTTGAAGCATGCTGCAGATGATAAATCAGATGGTCTAACTCTTATCCAAGACTCTATCAAAGGTTTGGCAGAGTATGTCAGCGGTGAGACAAATGACTTCTCAACAGTCGGTGTCAAAGCAGTTGACGATTATACAGTTGAGTATACTTTGAACAAACCAGAAAGCTTCTGGAATTCCAAGGTGACAACAGCGACTATGCTTCCTGTTAATGAAGAATTCTTAAATTCTCAAGGAAAAGATTACGGTGCGGCAGCGCCTTCAGGTATTCTCTACAATGGTCCGTATATTTTGAAGAACTTCACTTCAAAATCAGTGATTGAGTACGAAAAGAATCCAAACTACTGGGACAAGGACAATGTTAAGATTGACCACGTTAAACTAACTTTCTACGACGGTTCTGACCAAGAATCATTGATCCGTAGCTTTGCGTCAGGCTCATATACGACAGCTCGCCTCTTCCCAACTAGTTCAAGTTTTGATTCAACGAAGAAAGAATACGGCGATAAGATTGTTTATAGCCCACAAGAAGCGACAAGCTATTACTTTACTTTCAACGTAAATCGTCAGTCTTACAATAAAACAGCGAAGACAGATGAAGCCCAAAAAACTTCAACTAAAGAAGCCCTTCTCAATAAAAACTTCCGTCAAGCTATCAACTTTGCTCTAGATCGTCATGCCTACTCTGCACAGATGAATGGTGAAGAAGGTGCAGACAAGATTATCCGTACCAGCCTTGTGCCTTATGACTATGTTCAAGTTGGTGAAAAGACCTTCGGAGAATTGGCGCAAGAGCAGCTGGTAACATATGGAGACCAGTGGAAGGATGTAGCTTTGACAGATGGTAAAGATACCCTTTACAATCCGACAAAAGCAAAAGCTGCTTTTGAAAAAGCAAAATCAGAATTGCAAGCTAAAGGTGTAACCTTCCCAATTCATTTGGATATTCCAGTTGAGCAGACTGATGTTATTGCTGTGCAACAAACCAACTCTCTCAAACAGTCTGTCGAAGCAGCACTTGGAAGTGAAACGTTGTTATCGATGTACTTCAAATGACTGACAATGAGAAAATGAGTATCACATCTCAAGCCAAAGTGCCTTCTCAAAAAGACTACGACTTGAATGGAACTGGATGGGGACCGGACTATCAGGATCCAGCAACCTACCTCAATATCTTAGATGCTAAGAAGGGTTCTGCCCTTAAACACTTGGGTATCACAAAAGGGAAAGATCCAGAAGTCATGGCTCAAGTTGGACTTGATGAGTACAAGAAACTCTTGGATGATGCGGCATCAGAAACCAGTGATCTCAACAAACGCTATGAAAAATATGCCAAAGCACAAGCTTGGGTATCTGATAGCTCACTTCTCATCCCTGTAGCATCTTCAGGTGGTTCTCCGACAGTTAGTCGCACAGTGCCATTCTCAAAAGCATACTCTCAAGTTGGTATCAAGGGAGATCCATTTGTATTCAAAGGCTTAGAATTGCAAAATGATATTGTAACTGCTAAAGAATACGAAGAAGCTCTCAAGAAATGGCAAAAAGAAAAAATTGAAACAAATGCCAAATATCAAAAAGAGTTAGCGAATCACGTTAAATAATCTTTGGGTATCCGTAAAGAAATCTTGTTTTTAGCAGGATTTCTTTCTTTTTTTCTATTGCAAATAAGAGGTCGAATAGTATATAACTTTACTTTTAGACTAAAAATTTGATAAAAATAGTTGTATGTCATAAAACCTAACATAAAAGGAGAAAAATGGATCATGAAACTCAAAAAACAACTGATTGGAGCGGGGTTGACACTTGCTGCAGCGGTCTTATTGGCGGCATGCGGGAAATCAGCATCAGATGCTAAAACCTACTCGTCAACATTTGGTGCTGACCCGACAACCTTCAACTACCTGTTGGACTACTCTGGTGATAATACCGCTGTTGTAACCAACTTGGTGGATGGTTTGCTTGAAAATGATAATTACGGAAATCTTATTCCTGCTCTTGCAGAAGATTGGAGCGTTTCTAAAGATGGTTTGACTTATACTTACAAACTTCGTCAGGATGCTAAATGGTTCACTGCTGATGGGGAAGAATATGCTTCAATTAAAGCGCAAGATTTCGTCACAGGTATCAAGTATGCAGCTGACAACAAGAGTCAAGCACTCGATTTGATTCAAAACTCAATTAAGGGCTTGGATGATTATGTCACAGGCGTAAATACTGACTTTTCAAATGTTGGAGTTAAGGCTCTAGATGATTACACTGTCCAATATACCTTGACACGACCAGAACCATTCTGGAACTCTAAGACTACAAATAGTATCTTATTCCCTGTTAATGAAGAATTCTTAGCTTCTAAAGGTAAAGAATTTGGAGAATTAAAACCAGATGGTATTCTTTATAGCGGTCCGTATCTGTTAAAAGAATTTACATCAAAATCATCTCTTGAGTACATGAAGAACCCTCATTACTACGACCAAGAAAAAGTAACGATTGAAAAAGTTAAATTGGCTTATGTTGATGGTTCTGACCAAGATATGACTATCCGAAATTTCGAAAGCGGTGCTTACTCATCTGCCGGTGTCTACCCAAATAGTTCAAACTTTGCAAAGACGAAAGAGAAATACAAGGACAACATCGTCTATAGCTTGCAGGACGCGACTTCTTGGTACTATAATTTTAACGTTAATCGCCAAACATACAATCATACAGCTAAGACTAGTGATGAACAAAAACAAGCTACCCAAGCTGCTATTTTAAATAAAAACTTCCGTCAAGCAATCAACTTGCAATTGATCGTACAGCCTACTCAGCTCAGTCTAATGGAGAAGAAGCTGCTAAAAATACTCTTCGTAACACACTTGTACCACCGACTTTTGTACAAGTTGGAGACAAGACTTTTGGTGAGACAGTCGCATCTAAGTTGGTAAACTACGGTACACAGTGGTCAAATATGAATCTTGAAGATGCTCAAGATGGATACTTCAACAAAGAAAAAGCACAAGCTCAATTTGCAGAGGCTAAAAAAGAATTAGAAGCACAAGGTGTAACCTTCCCGATTCATTTGGACTTGCCTGTAGACCAAGTTAACAAAACATTGCTTCCAAAGATTAATTCGCTTAAACAATCTGTCGAATCAACTCTTGGGGCAGAAAATGTAGTGATTGATGTAGTTCAAATTTCAACAGAAGACTATGCAAATGCGACTTTCCAAGCGCCAACCACAGCTGATCATGACTATGACTTGAACTTGGATGGTTGGTCTGCAGACTACCAAGATCCATCGACTTATCTCAATCCTTTCAACGCTGAGGATGGATTCTATCTCAAGATTTTAGGACTTGATCCAAGCAAGGATACTGATAAGATTACAAATATCGGATTGGACCAATATACTCAAAAATTGAAAGCGGCAGATGCAGAAAATACAGATGTAGCCAAACGTTATGAAAATTATGCAGACGCACAAGCTTGGCTGATTGATAGTTCGCTATTGCTCCCTGTAAATTCAAACGGTGGTGGAGCCTCAGTGACGCGTGTCACACCATTCACACGAGCATACTCACTTGTCGGAATCAAAGGTACTGGAAACAACTACAAGTACATGAGATTGCAGACAGATGTCGTTACAAGTTCTCAATATGCTGAAGCTAAATCTAAATGGGAACAAGAACGTAAAAATGCAGTTGAAAAGAGTCAAAAAGAATTCGAAAGTCACGTTAAATAAATAAAAATAGAGCTTATAAAAGCTCTATTTTTATTTATTTTGCCCCTGCAAACATTTAAACTATCAAAAGCATATAAACATATGTAAAAAGTAAACATATGCTGCAAAAAGCAAGCGCTTCCTTGGTAGATGTAGATAGCCTTGAGATATAGTTTGTGATATAATTAAATTAAAATATATTGTAGAGGTGTTTCGTGAGTACCAGACGCTTGAAAAAAAGTAAATCTAGTCAAATTCAGCAGAGCTTGAACGCAGGTTTGTTAATTATCTATGTAGTTCTTGCTTGTTTTTTATTGTTTCTAATTTTTAGATATCAGATTTTAGCCATCAATTTTGTGAATATCATTCTCTCAGTAGTACTCGTACTTGTGGCATTGCTGGCACTGATTTTAATTTTGAAGAAAAAAGCTAAAATCTTTACATTGATTATGCTTGTCTTGACAGTGTTACTAAGCTCAGTAGCTGTAGTAGCAGTACAACAGTTTGTGAGTCTTGCGAATCAATTTAATGCCACTTCTAATTATTCGAGATACTCTATGAGTGTGGCAGTATTAGCTGACAGCGAAATTAATGATGTTTCTCAACTTTCTAGTGTGACTGCTCCAACAGGAACAGATGCTGAGAATATTCAAAAGTTGATAGATGACATTAAGACAACTCAGAGTAAAAATCTAACAGTGGAGGGGAGTTCTTCCTATTTGGCATCTTACAAGAGTTTATTGGCTGGTGAGACTAAGGCAATTGTTTTAAATGGTGTATTTGAAAATTTAATTGAGCAAGAATATCCTGATTATGCTAAAAAGATAAGAAAAATCTACATCAAAGATTTAACAAAGACAGTTGCAGCGCCAAAAGCAACTACGGGTAATAGTTTTAATGTGTATGTTAGTGGAATCGACACTTACGGACCGATTAGCTCTGTATCGCGCTCTGATGTTAATATCATCATGACAGTTAATCAAGACACCAAGAAGATTCTCTTGACGACAACTCCTAGAGATGCTTATGTTCCAATAGCAGATGGAGGAAATAATCAAAACGATAAGTTGACGCATGCTGGTATTTATGGTGTTGATGCCTCTATCCATACTTTGGAAAATCTTTACGATATCAATTTGAATTACTATGCTCGTCTTAATTTACTTCATTCTTGAAGTTGATTGATCTTCTCGGAGGTGTCGATGTCTATAATGATCAAGAATTCACTTCGCTACACGGGAAATATCACTTCCCTGTAGGGAACGTTCATCTGGATTCTGAACAGGCTTTAGGTTTTGTTCGTGAACGCTATTCATTGACAAATGGTGATGGGGATCGTGGTCGTAATCAACAAAAAGTGATAGCGGCTGTCATCCAAAAACTAACCTCGGCAGAAGCCTTGAAGAATTTTGATGGCATTATCCAAAGTTTGCAGAATTCCATTCAGACCAATATGCCACCAGAGACAATGATTAATCTGGTTAATGCCCAATTGGCAAGTGGAGGAAAATACACTGTCACAAACCAAGATTTAAAAGGAACTGGTCGTATGGATTTACCATCCTACGCTATGCCGGATAGCAACCTTTATATGTTAGAAGTGGATCCAACAAGCTTGGAAACCGTTAAGGCGGCTATTAAAGATACCATGGAAGGGAAATAAGATGATTGACATTCATTCACATATAGTTTTCGATGTTGATGATGGACCGAAAAGTATAGAAGATAGTCGAGCGTTGTTAAAAGAAGCTTATGTACAAGGGGCTCGGACAATTGTTTCAACTTCTCATCGACGAAAGGGAATGTTTGAGACACCAGAAGATAAAATTGCTACTAATTTTAAGATCGTTCAGGAACTAGCCAAGGAGATAGCTCCTGACTTAACAGTTTTATATGGTGCTGAGATATATTTTACTAGTGACATTCTAGATAAATTAGAAAATCATATCATCCCGAAACTAAATGACACACGCTATGCCTTGATTGAGTTTAGTATGAATACATCTTATCGAGAGATTCATGGTGCCTTGTCAAAAGTTCTCATGTTAGGTGTGACACCTGTGATTGCTCATATTGAGCGCTACCACGCTTTAGAAAATGATGAGAAAAAAGTAAGAGAACTTATCAATATGGGATGCTACACACAAATTAACAGCTCTAGTATTCTGAAACCAAAACTATTTGGGGATACTTATAAGTTTATGAAAAAACGTGCTCGCTATTTTTTAGATAGAGATTTAGTTCATGTTGTGGCAAGTGATATGCATAACTTGGATAATAGACGACCTCATATGAAAGAAGCTTATGATTTAGTAAGTAGAAAATATGGCAAAGGAAAAGCTCAAGAGCTTTTTGAAATAAATCCTTTAAAAAAATTATAAAAGATGAAATTATATAGGAGAAACAATGAAACAACAAGATAAAATCGAAATCGATGTAGTGCAAATGCTTAAAGTTTTATGGAAACGTAAATTAATAATAGCATTGGTAGCAATTGTTACAGGTGCGGTTGCTTTTGGGTATAGTTCGTTTGTAGTTAAACCTCAATTTACAAGTACGACACGTATTTATGTGGTAAATCGTAATCAAGGTGATAAGCCTGGTCTAACCAATCAAGATTTGCAAGCTGGCTCATACTTGGTAAAAGACTACCGAGAAATTATTCTTTCTCAAGATGTATTAGAAAAAGTAGTAGCTGAACAAGGGTTGAGTTTTGATGCAAAATCCCTCGCTAAAAAAGTTCAAGTAACGGTTCCAGCAGATACTCGTATAGTGTCAATTTCAGTAAGAGATGGGAATCCTGAAGAAGCTAGTCGAATAGCAAATGCTCTTAGAGAAGTAGCTGCTCAAAAAATCATCTCTGTAACGAAAGTATCTGATGTAACTACATTGGAGGAAGCTCGTCCTGCCCTATCACCATCTTCTCCAAATATTCGTCGCAATACAATCTTTGGTGTTGGTGCAGGAGCAAGTATTGTCATTCTATTAGCTCTATTGGTCGAAATATTGGATGACCGTGTGAAACGTCCAGAAGATATTGAAGAAGTAATGCATATTTCGCTTTTGGGAGTTATTCCAAATTTAGAGAAATTAAAGTAAGGGAGAAAATATGGCAAAGTTAGAATTATCAGAAAAACGCCAAGCATTCGTAAAAAAAGCAGAAGAATATTATAATGCTTTGCGTACTAATATACAATTGAGTGGAGATAAGTTGAAGGTTATTGCTATTTCTTCGGTTAGACCTGGAGAAGGGAAATCAACGACTTCAACTAATATTGCATGGGCTTTTGCGCGTGCTGGTTATAAAACGCTCCTAATTGATGCCGATATTCGAAATTCTGTTATGTCTGGTGTCTTCATTTCGAGAGAAAAAATCACTGGTTTAACAGATTACTTGTCTGGGACAAAGGACTTATCTCAGGGGTTGTGTGAAACAAATGTAGAAAATCTATTTGTTGTTCAATCTGGAGCTATTTCTCCGAATCCAACGGCACTTCTTCAAAGTGAGAAATTTGAAGTCATGATAGAAACACTACGCAAGTATTTTGATTATATCATTGTAGATACAGCTCCTATCGGAGTAGTTATCGATGCTGCAATTATTGCGCAAAAATGCGATGCTTCTATTTTAGTGACAGAGGCTTCTGCAACTAAACGTAGAGAAGTTCAAAAAGCTAAGACCCAATTAGAACAAACTGGAACACCATTCCTTGGTGTAATTCTGAATAAGTTCAATATTCATCTTGAAAAATATGGTACATATGGTACATATGGTGGTTATGGGAACTATGGTTCTTATGGTAAAAAATAAGTTTAGGGAGTAAAATATGGAAGGAAGGGGTTTCTATAACGTAACTCTAGCGTTTTTGCAGAGTATACTTGTTAGTGTATTAGCTTATATACTTATTTCTGTAACAGAAACAGAAATTGTTGCAAAAACTGTTTTTGTCCTTTATTTTCTTCACTTTGCTGCCTTCTACATCAGTGGATATGGAAAGGATTTCTTCAAGCGAAGTCAATCGGTCGAATTGTTAGAGATAGTAAAATACATTATCTTTTTTGCCTTGTTAATTAGTTTCTCTAGTTTCTTCTTGAAAGATCAATTTGTAATCTCTAGAAGAGGAATGGTTTACTCCTTTCATTATATGGAATTTTCAACTACATTCTCAGCTTTGTTATAAAAAAATATTGGGTACAATTTAACCATAATTTAAAAGGGAGTCGTAAAATTCTTTTAATAACTGCGACAACACGTACTGAGAAAGTAATTGACCGCCTCTTGACTGCTAATGATGTTTCTGGAAAGCTTGTAGCAGTGAGTGTTTTGGATGATCCAAGTTTTAAACACGATAAAGTTACGATTGTTCCGCGTGAACATCTCATTCATTATGCAACTCACGAAGTAGTGGATGAGGTTTTTGTAAATTTACCAAGTGAGGATTATGATATTGGTAGCATTATCTCTCAATTTGAAACGATGGGAATTGATGTTACTGTTAATCTAAATGCCTTTGATAAGAATTTAGGTAGAAACAAACAAATCCATGAGATGGCTGGATTAAATGTAGTAACTTTTTCTACAAATCTCTACAAACCAAGCCACATAGTTGCCAAACGAATGATTGATATTTTAGGAGCAATTGTTGGACTGATCATCTGTGGATTGGTAAGTATAGTCCTTGTTCCAATGATTCGAAAAGATGGTGGACCAGCAATCTTCTCTCAAACCCGAGTCGGTAAAAATGGTCGCTATTTCACATTTTATAAATTCCGTTCCATGAGGGTAGATGCAGAAGAAATCAAGCAGCAATTGATGGATCAGAATACCATGCAAGGTGGTATGTTTAAAATGGATAATGATCCTCGAGTTACAGAAATTGGTCGTTTTATACGTAAAACTAGTATTGACGAGTTACCCCAGTTTTGGAATGTACTGATTGGGGACATGAGCCTAGTTGGAACTCGTCCTCCAACAGTGGATGAGTATGAAAAGTATACTCCTGAGCAGAAACGTCGATTGAGTTTTAAACCAGGCATTACTGGGCTATGGCAAATTAGTGGTCGTAGCGAAATTACCAATTTTGACGATGTTGTCAAACTAGATGTCGCTTATATCGACGATTGGACAATTTGGAAAGACTTCGAGATATTATTAAAGACGATAAAAGTTGTGTTGGTAAGAGATGGAGCTAAGTGATTCTATGAACTCCACGCTACTAGGAGGAAAATGAAACAGTCAGTTTATATCATTGGTTCAAAAGGAATTCCTGCAAATTATGGGGGATTCGAAACCTTTGTTGAAAAATTAACAGAATATCAAAAAGACAGCAATATACAATATTATGTTGCATGTATGCGGGAGAATTCAGCTAAGTCTGGAATTACGGATGATCAGTTTGAACACAATGGAGCCATTTGTTTCAACATCGATGTACCTAATATCGGACCGGCCCGCGCCATTGCTTACGATATCGCAGCGGTCAACAAGGCTATTGAATTGGCTAAGAAAAACAAGGACGAGGCTCCCATTTTTACATTCTAGCTTGTCGCATCGGTCCATTTATTTCTGGACTTAAGAAAAAAATTCGTGCCATTGGAGGACGTTTGCTGGTAAATCCTGATGGTCATGAATGGCTGCGAGCGAAGTGGAGCCTGCCAGTTCGCAAGTACTGGAAATTTTCTGAGCAGCTCATGGTCAAACATGCAGATCTTTTGATTTGTGATAGTAAGAATATAGAATCCTATATCCAAAAAGATTATGCTAAGTATCAGCCTCAAACTACCTATATAGCCTATGGGACAGATACAAGTAAGTCTGTCTTGAATAAAGAGGATGAGAAAGTACGGACTTGGTTCGCTGAAAAACAAGTTTTGGAAGGCAACTACTATCTTGTGGTAGGTCGTTTTGTACCAGAAAATAACTATGAAGCCATGATTCGTGGTTTTATGCAATCAAATTCTAAAAAAGATTTTATTCTTATTACTAATGTAGAACAAAACAAGTTTTATGAGCAGTTGCGCTCGGATACAGGGTTTGATCAAGATCCTCGTGTTAAGTTTGTAGGGACTGTTTATGATCAAGAATTGCTCAAATATATTCGTGAGAATGCTTTTGCATACTTCCATGGTCACGAGGTAGGTGGGACCAATCCGTCATTACTTGAGGCACTAGAGTCTACTAAACTCAACCTCTTGTTGGATGTTGGCTTTAACCGTGAAGTCGGTGAAGATGGTGCGCTCTATTGGAAGAAAGATCAATTGGCACATGTCATTGATCAAGCTGAGCAATTAGACGTTCAAGCAATCGAAGATCTCAATCAAAAATCAAGTCAACGGATTGCTGAGGCCTTTACTTGGGAAAAGATTGTCACAGACTACGAGAAAGTATTTAAAGGTTAGAAATGCAGAAAATATTATATCTCCATGCTGGTGCTGAAATGTATGGTGCAGACAAGGTTTTGTTGGAGCTTATTAAAGGATTGGATCAAGATGCTTTTGAAGCACACGTTATTTTACCCAATGACGGTGTCTTAGTGGGTGCTTTAGAAGAGGTCGGTGCAAAGGTTAAAGTTATTGATTATCCAATCTTGCGCCGGAAATATTTTAATCCAAAAGGCATTCTTGAGTATTTTGGCTCTTATAACCGTTATTCCAAACAAATTGCTCAGTATGCTAAGGAGAATGGCATTAGCCTCGTTCATAATAATACGACTGCGGTGCTGGAGGGAATTTATCTCAAACGGAAGTTGAAACTTCCATTGATTTGGCATGTCCATGAGATTATTGTCAAACCAAAAGCCATTTCAGATTTTATCAACTTTTTGATGGGGATCTATGCTGATAAGATTGTGACCGTTTCAAATGCTGTAGCCAACCACGTCAAGCAGTCTCGTTTTGTAAAAGATGATCAAGTTCAAGTCATCTATAATGGTGTTGACAATGATGTTTACCAGGTGATGAATGCCAGTACTGTCCGTGACCAATTCGGGATTGCACAGGATGCTTTGGTTATCGGTATGGTTGGTCGAGTGAATGCCTGGAAAGGACAAGGGGACTTTCTGGAAGCTGTTACTCCAATCTTACAAGCCAATCCCAAAGCAGTAGCCTTTTTAGCAGGTAGTGCATTTGAGGGGGAAGAGTGGCGCGTGGATGAGTTGGAAAAAGCTATTTCTAACTCACCAGTAGCTGGACAAATCAAGCGAATTGACTATTATAGCAAAACGACAGAACTCTATAATATGTTTGATATCTTTGTCTTGCCAAGTACCAATCCAGATCCCTTACCAACAGTGGTACTTGAGGCGATGGCATGCGGCAAACCAGTAGTCGGTTACCGTCATGGTGGTGTTTGTGAAATGGTTGCTGAGGGTATAAATGGCTTACTGGCAAGTCCAAATCAACCAGCAGAACTGTCAAAAGTCATTCAAGAATTGGTGGAGAATCCGGAGAAAAAAAATCAATTTGGCCAAGCATCAGTAGAAAGACAAAGAGAATTGTTTTCTTTGGAGAGTTATATCAAGAACTTCTCGGAGTTGTATAAAAAGATAGAAAATTAAGATTATGAATAAAATAGATTTTGTTGTTATGTGGGTAGACGGTGGAGATCCTGTTTGGCAAGCTAAGAAAGTCAAATATTCCGAGTCTGTGGATACTTCTAAAAACAGTATGAACTCGGTGAAAGCCTACCGTGATTGGGGAACTTTCAAGTATTGGTTTAGAGGGGTGGAAAAATTTGCTCCTTGGGTCAATAAGGTCTACCTCGTTACTGACCAACAAAAACCGTCTTGGTTAAATATTGCAAGCGAGAAATTGGTTTTAGTGGATCATTCAGATATCATTCGTAAGGACTACCTGCCTGTCTTTTCTGCGAATCCTATCGAGAGCAATATCCATCGCATTCCTGGGCTCTCTGAACACTTTGTATTTTTTAATGATGATGTCTATCTTACAGCTCCAGTTGAACCAATGGATTTCTTCTCGGAAGAAGGTCTGCCAAAGTATAACACAGCTTTATCGCCTATTGTCCCAGAACGTTACGGAACAGGGAATTTCCAAGTGAACGATATGGAAATTGTAACCAGTTATTTTAGTCGGGACGAGATTCTTAAAAATGGCAAATTTTTATCTTTCAAGCAAGGTTGGAAAAATATTCTCAAGACTTTGCTCTATAGAAATAGTAAATTTATTTGCGGTTTTTGGGAAAATCATTTGGCTCATCCCCTCTTAAAGTCAACTATGGAATTGGTATGGGAGAAAGAAACTGCTATCTTGGAAAAAACATCTGCTAGTCGCTTTAGAAATCCAGCTGATACCAATGTTTGGCTTTTTAAATACTGGCAGATTGCTAGTGGTAAATATGAGGTAGCTGACCCTAAATTAGGCGACTTGTTCTCTCTAGACAATGTAGATTCTGACTTTTGGAAACTATTGAATTCTGGAAAATACAAAATTATGTGTATCAATGATGGTTTTAATGTTCAAGATGAAGAGCAGGTCATGACTGACTTTATCAAAGCTATGGGTCAACTTTTCCCAGAAAAAAGTTCATTTGAACTTTAAACATCTAATTGAGTAAGAGAAAGAAAAGAAAATATGATTTCGGTAATTGTACCTATTTATAATGTGGAGGAATATCTTCGCTATGCTATGGAAAGCTTGGTTAATCAAACCTATAAAGATTTTGAAGTTATCTTAGTTGATGATGGTTCCACGGATGATTCTGGGAAACTATGCGATCAATATGCAAGTGAGTATGACTGGGTATCGGCCTATCATAAAGAAAATGGTGGTCTGTCTGATGCTAGAAATTATGGTGTAGCTAAAGCTAAAGGGGAGTGGATCGTTTTTTTGGATCCAGATGACTATTTTGAACCTTGTGCCCTTGAGCTTTTGATAGAACTTCAGAAACGTACAGGCGCTCGTATTGTCGTAGGCAAGGGAAAGGACACTTACGATCATGAATCTTATCAAAATTACCAATTAAATGAAGAAACACTATCGAAAGCCACACTTCTTTCTTCAGAAGAAACCTTGATAGAGATGCTCTATGGTAAAATTGCTACGGTCTCTGCCTGGGCTAAACTCTTTCCTAAAGATATCGTAGAAAAATACCCTTATCCAAAAGGGAAAATCTATGAGGATTTATATGTGATCAGTGACTACTTAAAAGAAGTTGAGTCTGTTTGCATTATTGATTTAGGTATCTACCATTATTATCGTAGACCGAATAGTATTACTCTATCAAACTTTAACAGTAAGCACTACGATTTCTATCATTCTATGAATCATTTGGAGGATGTTGTCAAGAAGGACTATTCAGATAATATAAATCTTGACGATGCTGTCATCGCTCGTTTATTCATTGGTAGTCTTCACATTTTCATTTTAATAACTGATTCTTCTAAAGAGGAAATAACTCGAATTCAAAGAAAAAAATTCGTCCATACCTAGGTAGAGTTATGAAAAATAAGCGGATTAGCCTGAAAAATAAGGCAATTTATATGATGTTATCTTTTGGCTCCAGGTTTGTATTATCGTTTTAAAAAATTAAAAAAGTCTCAGTAAAATAAGAAAGGCTTGAAATTAGAAAAAGAAAATGTTAAAGATAGAACGCGATAAACTGTTAGTGGCAGTGGTTCTAATATTAGTTATATCCATGGACATGCTTAACACTTCGATGTTAGCATCTCTCTACCTCGTATCTTTAATGTTATTCCCTTTTTTTAGGAGTGGTTTTCCTAGGAGTTCATTTTCTTTATATTAAAGAGTACTCTTTGACTTTTCTCATCTTTGCACCTATCTTGTTTCTGGTTTGATGTATGATTTACTTTAAGACTGGAAACCTGAATGCTTCGATGTTTATTTTTCTAATTATTGTTCTTTACAAGGTCGAATATGAGAGTATTCTCAAATTATATGCAGGATTAGGTTTATTCTTTTATTCTGTTGTTTGTTTTTTTCTTTCTGCTATTGATATTATTCATAATTTACAATTTGTTTAATACAGATCTGCTGGTATCGTGGTTCGGAATTCTTTTTGGTTTTATTTATCCCTACAGACTTTTGCCTCTCATTGTTTTTTTATTTCTATATGGTTATTTCCTATCTTTTTAGAAACAAGTTTACCTTTTCTAAGAACTTTTTCGAGGGTTAGCCTTAGCAGGATTTGTTACTCATTTTTTTGTGATGCACGTTTGAATGCAGGTTCTATACTAGCAGTAACAGGTATTATTCTATACTTTTTATTATCGTAAACACATCAAATTGTTTTTTTGAAACCTATGAATTGGGAGAAGATGTTCGTTTTCAATCGAACTGTATACGAATGTCTCAATAAAATCGCATTCTCACAAACTTGTTAATATGTCTATATTTTGGTCAGGAGCTCTTCTGCTATGGGATAGTATAATCCTAATCGAATGAAATAACAACTGGAAAAAAATTAGAGAAAGTTAACCAGCTGATGTCAATATGAGGCATTCGTGATGAACAATTTATTGATCAAATAAATCTCGTATTCTAATGAGTAATATTCAAATATTTCAGCTTGAAAAAAACATCTCTTCTTTTTGAAACGGCAATATTTTTGAAGAATTGTGTAAACAAAGAGATGGTTATTTTGACAAAAAAATACTCCTTTTATCAATCTTTTTCGTTAGATTCTTACTTAATTATAGAATGCATCGTACGGTGATTTTTCTAAAGAAATACAGATTTTAATCAAATGGGTAAGTTCAATTTTTTTGATATTTGATAATAGAGAGTTGTAAAGTTTTAAATATTTTTAATTAAATGATTGAAAGGGTTGGATGACTATTGTGATGAACAATCGTACTATATCAGAAAAAAATTTATTTAATCACCTTATTTATATGGGTTGTTGTCACGTCATTAGTCACAACTACTTATTTTATTAGATTGGAGGGCTTTTTATCATTGTATAGGATCGTCCTCTATTTCACAATTGCTATGATTTTGATAAAAGAGTTGGTGAATCTTCCAAGAAGCTTGTATCACTTTAGATTTCATTGGGAACAACTGTTAATAGCAGTACTGTTCATTATTTCTATGTTTATAGTTGCAAAAAAATCGAGAGGGGTTACTTGATTTAAAATGTTCTTTTACTTGTTTTTTTCTGCTAGAGATATAGATTTCAGAAAGTTATTAGGAACTTTCTTTTTGCCACATTTCTAGTCCTTATTTTGACGATTTTTTTGCTAGCAACATGGGCGTGATTACGAATATGATCATGCGTGCAGATAGCGGATATCGTTTTAGTCTAGGGTTTAATTATGTTTCGTTTGCTTCACAAAGATTATTTTTTTGCATTGTGTAGTTATCTAATGCTTCGAGGGGAAAAAAATTTCTTACATGGAATTACTGGTCTTGCTGTCGGCTACGATTTATATGTACCAACAAACTTCGACAACCAGTCCATTTTATTTAAGTATTTTAATACTTACATATGCGTTATTTAGTCTGAAAATCATAAAAAAGACTTTATTATTGGACACTTCTGGATGAAAACAATAGCAAAAATATGGTTTTATTTTAGCTTTAATCATTACCTTATATTTCTGTTTTTTTATTCATCTGGGAATTTATTCCATTTTGTAGATAAATTTACACATAATCGGCTACGGTTAAGTGTAGAGGGCTTCCTGCAATTTTGGAGTATCTTGGTTAGGACAACATATTAAATTCACACTTTTTAGACATTTTCGGGAATTTTACTAGTAATTATAATTTCATAGATAGCTCGTTTGTGCAGTTGTTGGTTATTGATGGCTTAATCGTCAGTGCCTTCATGTTGTTGACTCTTACTAAAGTTATGAAATATTTCGTAACCATTCGAAAAAGATATCGTACTTGCCTGTTTAGGAGTCATGATTATCCATGGCATGTTTGACCCTCAAATGTTAGTTCTTCGATATTCTCCATTGATCTTATTTATCAGTCGTTTGTTTATCATGAATTCAGATAATGAAATTGAATAAAGAAGATTAAACGATAATTTAACAGGAAGGCAAAATTTTCTATATTTATGAAAGTGCTTAAAAACTACGCCTACAATCTTTCTTATCAATTGTTGGTGATTATACTTCCGATTATTACGACTCCCTATGTAACACGGGTCTTTTCTTCGGATGATTTAGGGACGTATGGATACTTTAATTCCATTGTCACCTACTTTATTCTCTTAGCGACACTAGGAGTAGCGAATTATGGGACCAAGGAAATTTCTAGCCATCGTAAGGAAGTCGAAAAGACTTTCTGGGGGATCTATAGTTTGCAACTTATGGCTACTTGCTTAGCAATTAGTCTCTATATCATATTATGCCTCTTGGTTCCTTCCATGAACAATTCAATTGCTTATATTTTAGGCTTTAGTTTGTTATCTCGTGGTTTAGATATTTCTTGGCTCTTTCAAGGACTTGAAGACTTCAAAAAGATTACCGCTCGAAACACCATGGTCAAACTTCTAGGGGTTGTTTCAATCTTTCTTTTTGTAAAGAAACCATCTGATTTATATTTGTATATAACTCTTATAGTTATCTATGACTTATTAGGTCAACTGAGTATGTGGCTTCCTGCTCGTGAACACATTCGCAAACCTCATCTGGATTTGGTCTATGCCAAGCAACATATCAAACCGGTAGTCCTCTTGTTTTTACCTCAAATAGCAATTTCACTTTATATCACGCTAGATCGTACTATGCTAGGAGCCTTGTCTTCTACTAAGGATGTAGGGATTTACGATCAAGCTCTTAAGCTGATAAATATTTTGTTGACTTTGGTAACTTCACTAGGAAGTGTTATGCTTCCACGAGTTTCTAATCTTCTTTCATCTGGAAATCAAAAAGCAGTTAACAAACTACATGAAATGTCTTTCTTGGTTTATAACCTTGTTATTTTTCCAATGATTGCAGGGATTTTGATTGTCAACAACGACTTTGTTCAATTTTTTTTAGGACAAGATTTTCAAGACGCTCGTTATGCGATTGCCATCATGGTCTTTCGGATGTTCTTTATCGGATGGACTAATATTATGGGAATCCAGATTTTGATACCTCATAATCGAAATCGTGAATTCATGTTATCAACAACCATTCCAGCTATTTTTAGTGTAGGCTTGAATCTTATCTTAATACCGCCTTTAGGCTATATTGGCGCTTCAATTGTTTCTGTTGTAACAGAAGTTTTAGTCTGGCTTATCCAACTCTACTTTACACGTGACTATCTAAAAGAAGTCAAGATTCTTCCATCCATGCTAAAAATACTCCTAGCAGCATTCCTGATGTATGGTGCTTTGTATTTTATGAAAACTTTCATCAACTTCTCATCTGTTCTAAATGTATTGATATGTTCTGTATTTGGCTTCCTAGTCTACGGAGGATTGGTTTTAGTCTTAAGAATCTTGAATTTTCAAGAACTAAAAGGTATTTTAAAAAAATAAGGAGAATTTATGTACGATTATCTTATCGTTGGTGCGGGCTTGTCTGGAGCAATTTTCGCACACGAAGCTACAAAACGTGGTAAAAAGGTAAAAGTTATTGACAAGCGTGATCACATCGGTGGTAATATCTACTGTGAAAATATTGAAGGTATCAATGTCCACAAGTATGGTGCCCACATTTTCCATACCTCAAACAAAAAGGTTTGGGACTATGTCAACCAGTTTGCTGAGTTTAACAACTATATCAACTCACCGGTGGCTAACTACAAGGGCAGTCTTTACAACCTTCCTTTCAATATGAATACCTTCTACGCTATGTGGGGAACCAAGACTCCTCAAGAAGTCAAGGACAAGATTGCTGAGCAGACAGCTGACATGAAAGATGTTGAACCGAAGAACTTGGAAGAACAAGCCATCAAGTTGATCGGCCCAGATATCTACGAAAAGTTGATTAAGGGCTACACTGAAAAACAATGGGGACGTTCTGCCACAGACCTTCCACCATTTATCATCAAACGTCTTCCAGTTCGTTTGACCTTTGATAACAACTACTTTAATGACCGTTACCAAGGAATTCCAATCGGTGGATACAACGTCATCATTGAAAATATGTTGGGCGATGTAGAAGTAGAACTTGGTGTTGACTTCTTTGCCAATCGTGAAGAGCTTGAAGCTTCAGCTGATAAAGTTGTCTTCACAGGAATGATTGACCAATACTTTGATTACAAACATGGTGAGTTGGAATATCGTAGTTTGCGTTTTGAACACGAAATCTTAGATGAGGAAAATCATCAAGGGAATGCCGTGGTCAACTACACTGAGCGTGAAATTCCTTATACTCGTATCATTGAGCATAAGCATTTCGAGTATGGTACCCAACCTAAGACGGTTATCACGCGTGAATACCCAGCTGACTGGAAACGTGGGGATGAGCCATATTACCCAATCAACGATGAAAAGAACAACGCTATGTTCTCTAAGTACCAAGAAGAAGCAGCCAAAAATAACAAGGTTATCTTCTGTGGGCGCCTAGCTGACTATAAATACTATGACATGCACGTGGTTATAGAACGTGCTTTGGAAGTTGTAGAAGAAGAATTGGGAAGTATCTAAGGATATAACAGCTAAAGGGGAGAAAAGGTGAAATATTATCTGAAAGATTCATTCCTGCATAATGCACACGAAAAGAATGCAGGAAATAAGGCACGAAATGATGTGGAAGCCATTCTGATTTCAGAAGGGTATAAGGGATTAGAAATCAAGGTTGATAACTGGTATCAGATGAATTTCTTTAAGGCCCAACAACACAAATATAGTGCAACTAAATCTGTGTTTGATCAGCTAGGTTCAGGAGATGAATTGGTCATTCAGTTTCCAATTATCCATCATACATTTTTCATATCACAGCTCATCAAGCAGGCACAAAAAAGAGGAGCAAAATTCTATCTCTTGATTCACGACATTGAAACCTTGCGCCATGCTGCAGGCTCTGAAGTGAAATTGAGACATAAACTGAGAAACTATTTCCAAGAGAAGAAAGCTTTGATGTCTGTGGATGGGATTATTGTTCATAATGACATCATGAAGAGCGTTTTAGCTAATCAAGGATTTCCAGCTGATAAAATGGTTAGTTTAGAGATTTTTGATTATTTGATTCCAAATTTTCAAGAAAAGTCTCTTCCTCAAAAAGAACAAGCAATCATTGTTGCTGGGAATTTAAACCCAACAAAATCAGGCTATCTATATAGTTTGCCAGAGAATCCTGCCTATAATCTCTATGGGGTTGGGTATGATGAAAGCCGTGCTTTGAATAACATCACTTACTTTGGTGCCTTTATGCCTGATAATCTACCGGTAGCTCTAGAAGGTAGTTTTGGCTTAGTGTGGGATGGGGATAGTTCGGAAACTTGTCAGGGTACTTACGGGAATTACCTACGTTTTAATAACTCCCACAAAGCCTCTCTTTACTTGGCATCGGGCTTTCCTCTCGTGGTTTGGAAGGAATCCGCCCTTTCTCATTTTGTATTGGATAAACAGTGTGGTATAGTAGTTGATTCATTACACGACCTCCAAAAGGTATTAGACGAGTTGACGCTACAAGATTATAATGAACTTTTAAACAATGCTAGACATGTTGGAGTCGCTCTTCGAGAAGGTGCTTATCTTAAAGCTGCTTTAATGAAATTAAAATAACTTTATAAAACTGATTTGTAACTGTTATTTGTAGAGTGTTGTAAGAGTAGCAGTCGGTTTTCGTATTTTTATATTTTTAAAAAGTATAGAGGTTTTTTTGATAAAGACATTATAGTTATCATTTTATTAATAGTCATTTACTGTATTTTTACAAAAAAATTAATGAAATAAAGAGTTCGTTAGATTCCTTCTTAATCTATCAACTTGAAAGTGAAAAAGGATAAAAGAGAAAGGTTGCCTAAAATGAAAGGTATTATTTTAGCAGGTGGTTCGGGAACACGTTTATATCCCCTTACTCGCGTTGCATCAAAACAACTGATGCCGGTTTATGATAAACCTATGATTTACTACCCGCTTTCAACTTTGATGTTAGCTGGAATAAAGGATATTTTAATTATTTCTACTCCTCAAGATTTGCCTCGTTTTAAAGAGCTTCTTCAAGACGGGTCTGAGTTTGGGATTAAACTTTCTTACGCAGAGCAACCTAGTCCAGATGGTTTGGCGCAAGCCTTTATCATTGGGGAAGAGTTTATTGGCGATGACAGCGTTGCTCTAATCTTAGGTGACAATATCTACCACGGACCTGGCCTTTCTAAGATGCTACAAAAGGCAGCAAGAAAGGAGTCGGGTGCAACTGTTTTTGGTTACCATGTGAAGGATCCAGAACGCTTTGGTGTGGTTGAGTTTGACAAGGATATGAATGCTATTTCTATAGAGGAAAAGCCAGAAAAACCCCGTTCAAATTATGCAGTTACAGGCCTCTATTTCTACGATAATGATGTAGTAGAGATTGCCAAAAATATAAAACCTAGTCCTCGTGGTGAGTTGGAAATTACAGATATCAACAAGGCTTATCTAGATCGTGGAGATTTATCGGTTGAGGTTATGGGACGTGGCTTTGCTTGGTTGGATACTGGCACTCATGAAAGTTTGCTAGAGGCTTCACAGTATATCGAAACAGTCCAACGGATGCAAAATGTTCAGGTAGCAAACCTGGAAGAAATTGCCTACCGCATGGGCTATATCAGTCGAGAAGATGTGTTGGCCTTAGCTCAACCGCTTAAGAAAAATGAATACGGACAGTATCTGCTCCGTTTGATTGGAGAGGCATAGATGACAGATAATTTTTTCGGTAAGACGCTTGCAGCACGCAAGGTTGATGCAATTCCAGGTATGTTGGAGTTTGATATCCCCGTTCATGGTGATAATCGTGGCTGGTTTAAAGAAAATTTCCAAAAGGAAAAAATGCTTCCACTTGGATTTCCGGAGTCTTTCTTTGCAGAAGGAAAATTCCAAAACAATGTATCCTTCTCACGCAAAAATGTTCTTCGTGGTCTCCACGCAGAACCTTGGGATAAGTACATCTCTGTGGCAGATGGAGGGAAAGTTCTAGGTTCTTGGGTTGATTTACGTGAGGGCGAAACCTTCGGAAATACCTACCAGACAGTAATTGATGCAAGCAAGGGAATCTTTGTTCCTCGAGGGGTGGCCAATGGCTTCCAAGTCCTATCAGATACAGTTTCTTATAGTTATCTGGTCAATGATTACTGGGCTCTTGAACTCAAACCCAAGTATGCCTTTGTAAACTACGCTGATCCAAGCCTTGGTATTGAATGGGAAAATCTTGCAGAAGCAGAGGTTTCAGAAGCAGATAAAAATCATCCACTACTCAAGGATGTAAAACCTTTGAAAAAAGAAGATTTGTAAAAAGGAAAGAATATGACTGAATACAAAAAAATTATCGTGACGGGTGGAGCTGGTTTTATCGGTTCCAACTTTGTCCACTATGTTTACAATAATTTTCCAGATGTTCATGTGACAGTCTTGGACAAGTTGACTTATGCTGGAAACCGCGCGAATATTGAGGAAATTTTAGGCGATCGTGTTGAGTTAGTTGTTGGTGACATTGCTGATGCTGAGTTGGTAGACAAGTTGGCAGCTCAAGCAGATGCTATTGTGCACTATGCCGCGGAAAGTCACAATGACAATTCACTCAATGATCCATCACCATTTATCCATACTAACTTCATCGGAACCTATACTCTTTTAGAAGCTGCTCGTAAGTATGATATTCGCTTCCACCATGTATCGACAGATGAAGTTTATGGGGATCTACCTCTACGTGAGGATTTGCCAGGTCATGGTGAAGGTCCAGGTGAGAAATTTACTGCTGATACCAAATACAATCCAAGCTCGCCTTACTCATCAACTAAGGCAGCTTCAGACTTGATTGTCAAAGCCTGGGTACGTTCCTTTGGAGTCAAAGCAACGATTTCCAACTGTTCAAATAACTACGGTCCCTATCAACACATTGAAAAATTTATCCCACGTCAGATTACCAACATCCTAAGTGGAATTAAGCCAAAACTTTACGGTGAAGGTAAGAACGTTCGTGACTGGATTCATACTAATGACCATTCTTCAGGTGTTTGGACAATCTTGACAAAAGGTCAAATTGGTGAAACCTACTTGATTGGTGCTGATGGCGAGAAGAACAACAAGGAAGTTTTTGGAACTTATCCTAAGGAAATGGGACAACCTGCCGATGCCTACGATCATGTGACTGACCGTGCAGGACATGACCTTCGTTATGCGATTGACGCAAGCAAGCTCCGTGATGAGTTGGGGTGGAAACCAGAATTCACCAACTTCGAACAAGGTCTCAAAGAAACCATTCAATGGTACAAAGATAACCAAGAATGGTGGCAAGGAGAAAAAGAAACTATTGAAGCCAACTACGCTAAGACGCAAGAGGTTCTTGAAAAATAAAAAGGCAGAAACTTTCTGCTTTTTATTGCTATACCGAAGAATTGTGAATCAGGTGAAAGGAAGAAAAAAATGATTTTTAATTACAGGGGCAAATGCCAATTAGGAACGGAACTTCGCTATTTATTGGATGAACGTAATGAAGAATACGTTGCAGTGGATGTGGCTGAGATGGACATTACCGATTCAGAAATAGTTGAGAAAGTTTTTGAAGAGGTGAAACCGACTTTAGTTTACCATTGTGCAGCCTACACCGCTGTTGATGCGGCAGAGGATGAGGGGAAAGAATTGGACTTCGCCATCAATGTGACGGGGGACAGAAAATGTCGCCAAAGCATCCGAAAAGCATGGAGCAACTCTAGTCTACATCTCTACTGATTATGTCTTTGATGGTAAGAAACCTGTTGGACAAGAGTGGGAAGTGGATGACAAACCAGATCCTCAAACTGAATATGGTCGGACTAAGCGTATGGGAGAGGAGCTTGTAGAAAAACACGTTTCAAACTTCTATATTATCCGTACTGCCTGGGTTTTTGGGAATTACGGCAAAAACTTCGTCTTCACAATGAAAAATCTTGCTAAAACTCATAAGACCTTGACAGTTGTAAATGATCAACATGGTCGACCAACCTGGACGCGTACCTTGGCCGAGTTCATGACTTTCCTAGCTGAAAATCGCAAGGAATTTGGTTATTATCATTTGTCAAATGATGCGACGGAAGACACAACTTGGTATGACTTTGCGGTTGAAATTTTGAAGGATACAGATGTCGAAGTCAAGCCAGTAGACTCAAGCCAATTTCCTGCCCAAGCTAAACGTCCCCTAAACTCAACGATGAGCCTTGCCAAAGCTAAAAGCTACTGGATTTGTCATCCCAACTTGGCAAGATGCCTTGAAAGAATTTTACAAACAAGATGTTATAAAATGAAAAAAATATTCTTGAGAAGCTAGTCTATAGCTTCTTTTTTTATCCTTGTACGAGATTGGTATAAAAAATTATCCTTAGAATAAACAATAGGCAGGAATATGGTTATAAAATTATTCTTTGAAAACCATTCTGTTTTTCAAAGAATTTTACTAAATTTTTCAAGACAATTCAATAAATTTTTATATAGAAAATTAAAAATAACAATTTGTAAAGTAATATTAAAACTAAATTTAATGAAAAACCTTCGATAAAAATCATAAAAAAATTAAGCACCAAACTAATTTTTTTATGATATAATATTCTGTGAATAGCTATGTCTTCATGTAGTTGTTAAAAAATCAAAGTGTGAAACTTGGAAGATAGAGAGGACGCAATGTAATGACTAGAAATGGTTTCTTTACAGGCTTAGATATTGGAACAAGCTCTATTAAAGTGTTAGTTGCTGAGCTTGTAGATGGTGAAGTAAATGTAATCGGTGTTAGCAACGCCAAAAGTAAAGGTGTCAAGGATGGAATTATCGTTGATATCGAAGCCGCAGCAACGGCTATCAAATCTGCTATTTCTCAAGCAGAAGAAAAAGCAGGAATTTCAATCAAGTCTGTAAACGTTGGACTTCCAGCAAACTTACTGCAAGTGGAACCAACTCAAGGAATGATTCCTGTAACGTCAGACACAAAAGAAATTACAGATCAAGACGTTGAAAATGTTGTTAAATCAGCTTTGACAAAGAGCATGACGCCAGATCGCGAAGTAATCACTTTTGTGCCGGAAGAATTTGTGGTTGACGGTTTCCAAGGTATTCGTGATCCTCGTGGTATGATGGGTGTTCGTTTGGAGATGCGTGGGCTACTCTACACTGGTCCAAGAACTATTCTTCACAACCTTCGTAAGACAGTAGAACGTGTTGGAGTTCAAGTTGATAACGTGATTATTTCACCACTTGCTATTGTTCAATCTGTTCTGAATGAAGGTGAACGTGAATTTGGAGCGACTGTTATCGATATGGGTGGTGGTCAAACAAGTGTTGCAACTATCCGTAACCAAGAACTTCAATACACAAATGTTTACCAAGAAGGTGGCGATTACGTTACAAAAGACATTTCAAAAGTTCTTAAAACTTCTAAGAAGATCGCAGAAGGCTTGAAACTTAACTACGGTGAAGCTTACCCGCAACTTGCAAGCAAAGAGACTTTCCAAGTTGAAGTTATTGGGGAAGTAGAACCTGTTGAGGTTACTGAAGAGTACTTGTCTCAAATCATTTCAGCTAGATTGAAACACATCTTCGAACAAATCAAACAAGATTTGGAAAGAAGACATTTGCTAGACTTGCCAGGCGGTATTGCTCTGATTGGTGGAAATGCTATTCTACCAGGTGTTGTTGAGCTTGCCCAAGAAGTGCTTGGAGCGCGTGTGAAACTATACGTACCAAACCAAGTAGGTATCCGCAATCCAGCATTTGCCCATGTGATTAGTCTGTCTGAATACGCTGGAAGTCTTACAGAAGTTAATGTTTTGGCTCAACGAGCTATCAGAGGAGATCAAGTCTTGCGTCAACAACCAATTGACTTCAGAACTCCAAGTCAGGAAAAACCTGCAACTTCTCAACGTTCAGTATTTGGAACAACTTCAACTGAATCAGCTGAATCAACTTATTCGACTGAATCAACAACTCCAAATCAATCAGAAGAAAAGCCGAAATTGACTGAACGATTCCGTAGTTTGATCGGAAGCATGTTTGATGAATAGGATAGAGGAATAAAATATGACATTTTCATTTGATACAGCAGCAGCACAAGGTGCAGTAATTAAAGTAATTGGTGTCGGTGGTGGCGGAGGAAACGCCATTAACCGCATGGTTGACGAAGGCGTTTCAGGTGTTGAGTTCATCGCAGCCAACACAGATGTACAAGCTTTGAGCAGTACAAAGCTGAAACAGTTATCCAGCTTGGCCCTAAATTAACTCGTGGACTTGGTGCTGGAGGACAACCTGAAGTTGGTCGCAAGGCTGCTGAAGAAAGCGAAGAAGTAATCACTGAAGCAATCAGTGGTGCAGATATGGTCTTCATTACTGCTGGTATGGGTGGTGGTTCTGGTACAGGTGCTGCACCAGTTATCGCTCGTATCGCTAAAGGTTTAGGCGCTTTGACTGTTGGTGTGGTAACACGTCCATTCGGTTTTGAAGGAAGTAAACGTGGTCAATTCGCAGTTGAAGGTATTAACGAACTTCGCGAACATGTTGATACTCTTTTGATTATCTCAAACAACAATTTGTTAGAAATCGTTGATAAGAAAACTCCACTTCTTGAAGCTTTGTCTGAAGCAGATAACGTTCTTCGCCAAGGTGTTCAAGGGATTACAGATTTGATTACAAATCCTGGTTTGATCAACTTGGACTTCGCAGACGTGAAGACAGTAATGGCAAACAAAGGAAATGCCCTCATGGGTATCGGTATCGGTAGCGGAGAAGAACGTGTTATTGAAGCGGCTCGTAAAGCTATCTACTCACCACTCCTTGAAACAACAATCGATGGAGCAGAAGATGTCATCGTTAACGTAACAGGTGGTTTGGATATGACCTTGATTGAGGCTGAAGAAGCTTCAGAAATCGTCAATCAAGCTGCTGGTCATGGTGTAAACATCTGGCTTGGTACTTCTATTGATGAATCAATGAAAGATGAAATTCGTGTAACTGTTGTTGCAACTGGAGTTCGTCAAGATGCAGTTGAAAAAGTGGTAGCACCACAAGCAAGACAAGCATCATTCCGTGAGCCAGCAAGAACTGGGCACACTCACACTTACGACCGTCACTTTGATTTGGCTGAAACAGCTGAACTTCCAACTCCTTCTCAACGCCATACTGAAGCACCTAAAGCATCAGCATTTGGTGATTGGGACTTGAGACGTGATTCAATCGTTCGTCAAGGTGAATCAGTCGTATCACCAGTTGAGCGTTTCGAAGCTCCATCTTCTGATGAAGATGAGTTAGAAACACCACCATTCTTTAAAAACCGTTAATAGAGATGGATTTAAAAGAAAATACAAATCAGGTATTTCAACAGGTTACAAAAGCAATTCAAGAAACCGGCCGTGAAGACGGTTCGGTTTCTGTAATTGCCGTAACAAAATATGTTGATATTGCAACTGCAGCAAATTTGATTGACCAAGGAGTCAAACACATTGGTGAAAACCGTGTCGACAAATTTCTTGAGAAGTATCATGCTTTAAGTGATAAAGATGTTACTTGGCACTTGATTGGTAGCTTACAAAGAAGAAAAGTCAAGGATATCATTCCTTATGTTGATTATTTTCACGCTTTAGATTCTTTGAAATTAGCTCAAGAAATTCAAAAACGTGCCAATCGTACGGTTAAATGTTTTTTGCAGGTCAATATTTCTGGAGAGGAAAGCAAGCATGGTTTTTCAAAAGAAGAACTATTGACAGTCTTGCCAGACTTGTCTAGCTTGGATAAAATCGAGTATGTTGGTCTCATGACCATGGCTCCCTTTGAAGCCCAAACAGAAGAGTTGCAAAAAATCTTTAAAGAAACGCAAGAGTTGCAACAATACATTCGTGAACAACAACTCCCCAATATGCCAATGACAGAATTAAGTATGGGAATGAGTCGTGACTATAAAGAAGCGATTCAGTGTGGCTCGACTTTTGTTCGAATTGGTACAGCATTTTTTAATAGGAAATAATCATGTCATTAAAAGATAAATTTGATAAATTTATAGATTACTTTACAGAAGATGGAGATGAAGTTGCTCAGATGTTGTAGCTGCACGTTCTGAACGTCCACTAGCTTCAGTTCCTCCAAAGAGAGAATTACCACAGCAAGCTGCTGCTCAAGAATCTTCTCCAGTTGAAGCAAAAGAAAAGAACATTACAAAACTTCATGCTCGTCAGCAACAACTAGCAATTGAAAGTCATCGTAGCACTGAAAAAGTTACTATCGATGTTCGTTACCCACGTCGTTACGAAGATGCAACAGATATTGTTGATTTGTTAGCTGGTAACGAGAGTATTTTGATTGACTTCCAATATATGACAGAAGTTCAGGCTCGTCGTTGTTTGGATTACTTGGATGGAGCACGTCATGTCCTTGCTGGGGAGTTGAGAAAAGTCGCACATACAATGTATCTTTTGACACCAGTTGGTGTTGTGGTTAACATTGAAGATATCCGTTTGCCAGAGGAAACTCAAGGCGAAGAGTACGACTTTGACATGAAGAGAAATAGAGTACGTTAATGCTTCTAATAATTCGTTTTATCCAAAATGCTACAGATATCTATTCGATGATACTTGTAGCTTTTGCTCTATTATCATGGTTTCCAAATGCTTATAACACCCAGTTGGGTAAGTTTTTAGAGATTTTGTGTAAACCTATTCTTGAACCTCTGAAACGTCTACCTCTTCAAATTGCAGGTTTGGATTTCTCCGTTTGGATAGCTCTAATTCTCATCCGTGCAATCAGTCGCTATCTTATCAATTTGCTGGTTATGTTATGAGTACAGAACTTTACCAACATTTCGCAACAGAAGATATTCCATTCATTGACAAGGGGCTAGAATGGATAAGGCAGGTAGAAGAACATTACGCACCAATCTTAACTCCTTTTATAAACCCTCACCAAGTTTTTATCTTGGAGACACTGGGAAATAATAAGGGAGTCAAGACGTTTACTAGTACCAGTTTTGTTCCTACAGAGTATGCAAGGGTGATACTTGCGCCGGATTATTTTACGCCAACCTTGGAAGATTTTGAAATGACCTTGCTTGAGATTGAGTATCCCAGCAAGTTTCAACAGCTGACCCATTCAAAAATTTTGGGTACGGTTCTTAATCGACTAGGTATTGACCGCAAGTTATTTGGAGACATTCTGGTAACAGAACAGAAAGCTCAAATTGTTGTGGATCAAAGATTTACTACACTTTTTCAGGATGGGATTCAAAAAATTTCCAAGTTGCCTGTAAGATTAGTGGAACGTCCTTTTTCAGATATAATAGAGTCAAAAATCGAATATCAAGAAAGGGAAATCCTAGTTTCAAGTTTACGTTTGGATACCTTCTTATCAAGTATATTGAAATTATCTCGTTCACAAACTTCAGCTCTAGTTGAAAAAAAGTTAGTTCAGGTCAATTATCATATAGTTGAAAAATCAGACTATCAAGTTAAAGTTGGGGATTTGATAAGTGTCAGACGCTTTGGCCGAATCATCTTGCTCAAAGAAAACGGTCAAACGAAGAAAGATAAGAAAAAATTAGCAGTTCAGCTACTATTAAGCAAGTGAGAAAAAATGTTGATTACACCAAAAGATATTGTAGATAAAGCTTTCTCAACAAAATTCCGAGGCTACGATAAGGAAGAAGTTGATGAATTTTTAGATAAGATTTATATTAACTACGAAGAATTAGTCCGTAACAAGGATGAGACAGAACGCTATATTAAAAGATTAGAAGAACATCTTTCCTATTATACGAATGATATTCCTAAGAGAACCGTGTCAAACGAGCAAGAGCAAGAACCAGAAGCAATGAATGATTCTATTTTTTATTAAGTAAGTGAGGAAAAATATGCCAATTACATCGTTAGAAATTAAGGATAAAACCTTTGGTGTTCAATTTAGAGGTTTTTAATCGTGAAGAAGTTGATGAATTTTTAGATATTGTAGTTCGTGACTATGAAGATTTGGTTCGTAGTAATCATGAAAAAGAGCAACATATTAAAAACTTAGAAGAGCGTCTATCTTATTTTGACGAAATCAAAGATTCGTTGAGTCAGTCAGTTTTGATTGCCCAAGACACAGCTGAACGTGTAAAACAAGCTGCGAATGACCGTTCTAATAACATCATTAAGCAGGCTGAGCAAGATGCTCAACGTTTACTTGATGAAGCTAAGTATAAAGCCAATGAAATTTTGCGACAAGCTACAGATAATGCTAAAAAAGTTGCTGTGGAAACTGAAGAGTTGAAGAACAAGAGTCGCGTCTTCCACCAACGTTTGAAATCAACAATCGAAAGTCAGTTGGCTATTGTTGATTCATCAGATTGGGAAGAAATTTTGCGTCCGACTGCAACATATTTGCAAACTAGTGACGAAGCTTTCAAGGAGGTTGTCCAAGAGGTTCTAGGGTGAAGATGTATCGTCATACCATGAAGAAGAGCCGATTGACATGACTCGTCAATTCTCTCCAGAAGAAGTTGCAGAACTTCAAGCACGTATTGAAGCAGCTAACAAAGAATTGTTGGAAGCAGAGCCAGTTGCTGAAGAGCCAACTGAAACTGAAGTTGAAGTTCAGCCAGTTGCTGAAACTCCTGTTGAACCATCGCATGAGGAAGAATCTCAAGATGATGCTAACACTCAACAAGAGTCAGTTCTAATTTTATAAGATTATAATAGAGAACAAGAATTTATCAAATATATTTCTAGCGAGTAGGAGATGGTGGAAGTCCTACAATCCCTGTTGGTAAATTTATCCTCTCTTAATATTAAGTCTGAAATGAGTAAGACTTGACGTTACCCACGTTACGGGAAAAGAGGGAAAAAGACAGAGTCTTTTTCCGAACAAAGGTGGTACCACGATTTTCGTCCTTTTTGCGAGTCGTGGTTTTTATATTGTCAATTTACATTAAAGGAGTAATAATGAAACTAAAAGAAACCCTCAATCTTGGGAAAACAGATTTTCCAATGCGTGCCGGTCTTCCAACCAAAGAGCCAGTTTGGCAAAAAGAATGGGAAGAAGCAAAATTGTATCAACGTCGTCAAGAGTTAAATGAAGGAAAACCTCACTTTACTCTTCACGATGGTCCTCCATACGCTAACGGAAATATCCACGTAGGACATGCCATGAACAAGATTTCGAAAGATATCATTGTTCGTTCTAAGTCTATGTCAGGATTTTACGCACCATATATCCCAGGTTGGGATACACACGGTCTGCCAATCGAGCAAGTCTTGGCTAAACAAGGTGTTAAACGCAAAGAAATGGACTTGGTTGAGTACTTGAAACTTTGCCGTGAATACGCTCTTTCTCAAGTCGATAAACAACGCGAAGACTTCAAGCGCTTGGGTGTTTCTGGTGACTGGGAAAATCCATATGTAACCTTGACGCCAGACTATGAAGCGGCGCAAATCCGTGTTTTCGGTGAAATGGCTAATAAAGGCTACATCTACCGTGGAGCTAAGCCTGTTTACTGGTCTTGGTCATCTGAGTCAGCTCTTGCTGAAGCGGAAATTGAATACCATGATTTGGTTTCAACTTCACTTTACTATGCCAACAAGGTTAAAGATGGCAAAGTGTCCTAGATACAGATACTTACATCGTTGTCTGGACTACAACACCATTTACCATCACGGCTTCTCGTGGATTGACTGTTGGTGCAGATATTGATTATGTATTAGTGCAACCAGCTGGAGAATCTCGTAAATTTGTGGTCGCTTCAGAGTTGCTGAACAGCTTGTCTGAAAAATTTGGCTGGGCGGATGTTCAAGTGTTGGCAACTTACCGTGGTCAAGAATTGAACCACATCGTGACAGAACACCCATGGGATACAGCAGTAGATGAACTTGTTATCCTTGGTGACCACGTTACAACAGATTCTGGTACAGGTATCGTCCATACAGCCCCTGGTTTTGGTGAGGATGACTACAATGTCGGTGTTGCCAATGGTCTCGAAGTTGCTGTAACTGTCAACGAACGTGGTATCATGATGGCCAATGCTGGTGCAGAGTTTGAAGGTCAATTCTACGACAAGGTTGTTCCAACAGTTATTGAAAAACTAGGTAACCTGCTTCTTGCTCAAGAAGAAATCTCTCACTCCTACCCATTTGACTGGCGTACGAAAAAACCAATTATCTGGCGTGCAGTACCTCAATGGTTTGCTTCTGTATCTAAATTCCGCCAAGAAATCTTGGACGAAATTGAAAAAGTCAAGTTCCACTCAGAGTGGGGTAAAGTCCGTCTTTACAATATGATTCGTGACCGTGGTGACTGGGTTATCTCTCGTCAACGTGCTTGGGGAGTTCCTCTTCCAATCTTCTACGCAGAAGATGGCACACCAATCATGACAGCTGAAACCATCGAACATGTGGCTCAACTCTTTGAAGAACATGGTTCCATCATCTGGTGGGAACGTGATGCCAAAGACCTCTTGCCTGAAGGATTTACCCATCCGGGTTCACCAAATGGCGAGTTCAAGAAAGAAACAGACATCATGGACGTATGGTTCGACTCAGGTTCATCATGGAATGGGGTTGTAGTGAACCGTCCAGAGCTCAAATACCCAGCTGACCTCTATTTAGAAGGTTCAGACCAATACCGTGGCTGGTTCAACTCATCACTCATCACATCTGTTGCCAACCATGGTGTCGCACCATACAAACAAATCTTGTCACAAGGTTTTGCCCTTGATGGTAAAGGTGAGAAGATGTCTAAATCTCTTGGAAACACCATTGCTCCAAGCGATGTTGAAAAACAATTTGGTGCGGAAATCTTGCGCCTCTGGGTAACCAGTGTAGACTCTAGCAACGATGTACGTATCTCTATGGATATCTTGAGTCAAGTTTCTGAAACTTACCGTAAGATTCGTAACACGCTTCGTTTCTTGATTGCTAATACTTCTGATTTTAATCCAGCTGAGGATGCAGTTGCTTACGAAGAGCTTCGTTCAGTGGACAAGTACATGACCATTCGCTTTAACCAACTTGTTAAGACCATTCGTGATGCTTATGCCAACTTCGAATTCTTGACAATCTATAAGGCATTGGTTAACTTTATCAACGTTGATTTGTCTGCTTTCTACCTTGACTTTGCCAAAGATGTTGTCTACATCGAAGGTGCAAAATCACTTGAACGGCGTCAAATGCAAACTGTCTTCTATGACATCCTTGTGAAGATCACCAAACTTTTGACACCAATCCTTCCTCACACTGCTGAAGAAATCTGGTCATACCTTGAGTTTGAAGCGGAAGACTTCGTTCAATTGTCAGAATTACCAGAAGATCAAACATTTGCCAACCAAGAGGAAATCTTGGATACATGGTCAGCCTTCATGGACTTCCGTGGACAAGCTCAAAAAGCCTTGGAAGAAGCGCGTAATGAAAAAGTCATCGGTAAATCTCTTGAAGCTCACTTGACCGTTTATCCAAATGAAGTGGTGAAAACCCTACTCGAAGCAGTAAACAGCAATGTAGCTCAACTCTTGATCGTGTCAGAATTGACTATCGCTGAAGGTGCTGCTCCAGAAGGTGCAGTAGCCTTTGAAGATGTAGCTTTCACTGTAGAACGTGCAGCGGGTGAAGTGTGTGACCGTTGCCGTCGTATCGATCCAACAACTGCTGAACGCCACTATCATGCAACTATCTGTGACAACTGTGCAAGCATCGTTGAAGAAAACTTTGCAGACGCAGTTGCAGAAGGCTTTGAAGCTAAATAATCTAACAAAAATACAGGAAAATTCCTGTATTTTTTTAAAATAAAAACTTTATTAAAAAATATGGTATAATATACCTTATTAAAATAAAAGGAGATATTTATGAAGACAAAAACACTAGCACAAGCAGATGGATTTATTGGTATTGTTGCAGGAGTTATTTTAGCTTTCTTACCAATTTTTATGCTTATTCTTATAACTATTTCTCGAGATGAAGATGTTGTAGGATTTGTATTGGGGCTTACTTTCGTTGTGTTCTCATTGGTGAAAATTGCAACCCTCATTCTTGGAATTATCTCACTTGTCTATTATAAGGATGACAAACGTATTTCATTAGCGCCTTCAATTCTATTTATTGTAGGATCTGTAGTTGCATTGATTCCTTTCTTAGGATGGATTGGTGGAATCGTCCTCGTGATTGGTGGAGCTTTGTACCTAGCAAGTTTGAAACAATTCAAAATTGAAGAATGAATCATTATTAAAGGGAAGAGTTGACTGCTCTTCTCTTTTTAGTTGATTTTAACTAGCTTTTTTGTGAAAAATTGTGTAAAATAGAATAGATAAACGAGGGGGACCTCAAAAAATAAAAGGAGAATCCATCTAATGGTAAAATTGGTTTTCGCTCGCCACGGTGAGTCTGAATGGAACAAAGCTAACCTTTTCACTGGTTGGGCTGATGTTGATTTGTCTGATAAAGGAACACAACAAGCGATTGACGCTGGTAAATTGATTAAAGACGCTGGTATCGAATTTGACCAAGCCTACACTTCAGTATTGAAACGTGCAATCAAAACAACTAACCTTGCACTTGAAGCTGCTGACCAATTGTGGGTTCCAGTTGAAAAATCATGGCGCTTGAATGAACGTCACTACGGTGGTTTGACTGGTAAAAACAAAGCAGAAGCTGCTGAACAATTTGGTGATGAACAAGTTCACATCTGGCGTCGTTCATACGATGTATTGCCTCCAGCAATGCCTCGTGATGACGAATATTCAGCTCACACTGACCGTCGTTATGCTTCACTTGACGACTCAGTAATTCCAGATGCTGAAAACTTGAAAGTTACTTTGGAACGTGCCCTTCCATTCTGGGAAGACAAAATCGCTCCAGCACTTAAAGATGGTAAAAACGTATTCGTAGGTGCACACGGTAACTCAATCCGCGCCCTTGTGAAACACATCAAACAATTATCAGATGACGAAATCATGGATGTTGAAATTCCAAACTTCCCACCATTGGTATTCGAATTTGACGAAAAATTGAACGTAGTTTCTGAATACTACCTTGGTAAATAATGTAAAATAGAGTCTAGGATTATTCCTAGGCTTTTTTATTTTGAAAATAGAAAAAAATGCATAGTGTAATTTAACTTGTCAAAGCCAGGGATTCTTGTTATAATAGATAAGATGGAGGCGCTATGGCACTTAAAAAAGCAAGTTTAGCCTGTGCGGTTTGTGGTTCGAGAAACTACTCAATTAAAATTAGTGGGAATCCCAAACCGACTCGCTTAGAAGTAAATAAATTTTTGTAAACATTGTGGTAAATACACACACATCGAGAAACGAGATAGGAGATAAAAAAATGAGTTTTATTAAGGATATCTTTACACTTCTTAAAGATACAACTTAGCCAACTCGAAAACAAAGTTGGGTAGATTTTAAATCTATTATGGAATATACTGCCTTCTTTGTTGTTTTGATTTATATATTTGACCAATTAATCGTTAGCGGATTGATTCGATTCATTAATATTTTTTTAAAAAATAGAATAATAGGCTAAAAAAAGAAGTTTACTATTAAGAAAGGAAAAAAGATGGATAGTTTTGATAAAGGATGGTTTGTCCTACAAACATATTCTGGTTATGAAAATAAAGTAAAAGAAAATCTTTTGCAACGTGCACAAACATACAATATGTTGGATAACATCTTGCGCGTTGAAATCCCAACCCAAACTGTACAAGTTGAGAAAAATGGGAAGAAAAAGAAGTTGAAGAAAATCGTTTCCCAGGATATGTCCTTGTAGAAATGGTAATGACCGATGAAGCTTGGTTTGTAGTCCGTAACACACCAAACGTTACAGGATTCGTTGGATCGCATGGGAACAGATCTAAACCAACGCCACTTTTGGAACAAGAAATCAGAGATATCTTGATATCAATGGGACAAACAGTTCAAGAGTTTGATATCAATGTTGAAGTTGGTCAAACAGTCCGCATTATTGATGGTGCATTTACAGATTACACAGGAAAAAAATCACAGAAATTGATAATAATAAAGTGAAAATGATCATCTCAATGTTTGGTAATGATACAGTAGCCGAAGTAAATCTAAATCAAATCGCTGAATTGTAAGAGTGAAACTACTTTTATCATACAGATAACTAGATGTTTGTTTGTAAACCGAAAGATTAATTAGTCAACTTTTTTTAACAAACCAGTTGACAAGCGCTAAAAAGTAGGTATAATAGAAAGAGTTGAAAAGCTCAGGGTCCGTTGGTCAAGGGGTTAAGACACCGCCTTTTCACGGCGGTAACACGGGTTCGAATCCCGTACGGACTATGGGTGTATCGCGGTTAAGGTTGATAGGATTTAAAAAAAGTTAAAAAAACCTGTTGACAGAGAAAACTGACTGTGATATACTAATATAGTTGTCGCAAGCGCGACAAAGACCTTTGAAAACTGAACAAGACGAACCAATGTGCAGGGCACTATAACTGAAGGTTATAGTACTGAACAATGAAAAAAACAATAAATCTGTCAGTGACAGAAATGAGTGAGAACTCAAACTTTTAATGAGAGTTTGATCCTGGCTCAGGATGAACGCTGGCGGCGTGCCTAATACATGCAAGTAGAACGCTGAAGCTTGGTGCTTGCACCGAGCGGATGAGTTGCGAACGGGTGAGTAACGCGTAGGTAACCTGCCTGGTAGCGGGGGATAACTATTGGAAACGATAGCTAATACCGCATGACAACAGTTATTGCATGATAGCTGTTTAAAAGGGGCAATTGCTCCACTACCAGATGGACCTGCGTTGTATTAGCTAGTTGGTGGGGTAACGGCTCACCAAGGCGACGATACATAGCCGACCTGAGAGGGTGATCGGCCACACTGGGACTGAGACACGGCCCAGACTCCTACGGGAGGCAGCAGTAGGGAATCTTCGGCAATGGACGGAAGTCTGACCGAGCAACGCCGCGTGAGTGAAGAAGGTTTTCGGATCGTAAAGCTCTGTTGTAAGAGAAGAACGAGTGTGAGAGTGGAAAGTTCACACTGTGACGGTATCTTACCAGAAAGGGACGGCTAACTACGTGCCAGCAGCCGCGGTAATACGTAGGTCCCGAGCGTTATCCGGATTTATTGGGCGTAAAGCGAGCGCAGGCGGTTAGATAAGTCTGAAGTTAAAGGCTGTGGCTTAACCATAGTACGCTTTGGAAACTGTTTAACTTGAGTGCAAGAGGGGAGAGTGGAATTCCATGTGTAGCGGTGAAATGCGTAGATATATGGAGGAACACCGGTGGCGAAAGCGGCTCTCTGGCTTGTAACTGACGCTGAGGCTCGAAAGCGTGGGGAGCAAACAGGATTAGATACCCTGGTAGTCCACGCCGTAAACGATGAGTGCTAGGTGTTAGACCCTTTCCGGGGTTTAGTGCCGTAGCTAACGCATTAAGCACTCCGCCTGGGGAGTACGACCGCAAGGTTGAAACTCAAAGGAATTGACGGGGGCCCGCACAAGCGGTGGAGCATGTGGTTTAATTCGAAGCAACGCGAAGAACCTTACCAGGTCTTGACATCCCTCTGACCGCTCTAGAGATAGAGTTTTCCTTCGGGACAGAGGTGACAGGTGGTGCATGGTTGTCGTCAGCTCGTGTCGTGAGATGTTGGGTTAAGTCCCGCAACGAGCGCAACCCCTATTGTTAGTTGCCATCATTCAGTTGGGCACTCTAGCGAGACTGCCGGTAATAAACCGGAGGAAGGTGGGGATGACGTCAAATCATCATGCCCCTTATGACCTGGGCTACACACGTGCTACAATGGCTGGTACAACGAGTCGCAAGTCGGTGACGGCAAGCTAATCTCTTAAAGCCAGTCTCAGTTCGGATTGTAGGCTGCAACTCGCCTACATGAAGTCGGAATCGCTAGTAATCGCGGATCAGCACGCCGCGGTGAATACGTTCCCGGGCCTTGTACACACCGCCCGTCACACCACGAGAGTTTGTAACACCCGAAGTCGGTGAGGTAACCATTTGGAGCCAGCCGCCTAAGGTGGGATAGATGATTGGGGGTGAAGTCGTAACAAGGTAGCCGTATCGGAAGGTGCGGCTGGATCACCTCCTTTCTAAGGATAAGGAATGCACATTGGTCTTGTTTAGTCTTGAGAGGTCTTGTGGGGCCTTAGCTCAGCTGGGAGAGCGCCTGCTTTGCACGCAGGAGGTCAGCGGTTCGATCCCGCTAGGCTCCATTGGTGAGAGATCACCAAGTAATGCACATTGAAAATTGAATATCTATATCAAATAGTAACAAGAAAAATAAACCGAAAAACGCTGTAGTATTAATAAGAGTTTATGACTGAAAGGTCAGAAAAATAAGGTTAAGTTAATAAGGGCGCACGGTGGATGCCTTGGCACTAGGAGCCGAAGAAGGACGTGACAAACGACGATATGCCTTGGGTAGCTGTAAGTAAGCGATGATCCAGGGATTTCCGAATGGGGGAACCCAACAGGTACTACCTGTTACCCATATCTGTTAAGGATATGAGGAGGAAGACGCAGTGAACTGAAACATCTAAGTAGCTGCAGGAAGAGAAAGCAAAAGCGATTGCCTTAGTAGCGGCGAGCGAAACGGCAGGAGGGCAAACCGAAGAGTTTACTCTTCGGGGTTGTAGGACTGCAATGTGGACTCAAAGATTATAGAAGAATGATATGGGAAGATCAGCCAAAGAGAGTGAGAGCCTCGTATTCAAAATAGTCTTTGTACCTAGCAGTATCCTGAGTACGGCGGGACACGTGAAATCCCGTCGGAATCTGGGAGGACCATCTCCCAACCCTAAATACTCCCTAGTGACCGATAGTGAACCAGTACCGTGAGGGAAAGGTGAAAAGCACCCCGGGAGGGGAGTGAAATAGAACCTGAAACCGTGTGCCTACAACAAGTTCGAGCCCGTTAATGGGTGAGAGCGTGCCTTTTGTAGAATGAACCGGCGAGTTACGATATGATGCGAGGTTAAGTTGAAGAGACGGAGCCGTAGGGAAACCGAGTCTGAATAGGGCGCTTTAGTATCATGTCGTAGACCCGAAACCATGTGACCTACCCATGAGCAGGTGAAGGTGATGAAGACACTGGAGGATCGAACAGGGCACGTTAAGTGCCCTGGATGACTTGTGGGTGGAGAAATCAAACGAACTTGGAATATTGGTTCTCTCCAATAACTGGTGTAGCAATACGTAAC
>BNJU01002051.1_pt1 | contig 49833 bp, 88 predicted proteins | sample 8539281 | NCBI WGS metagenome assembly BNJU01 (sample SAMD00202456, study PRJDB9452) | human saliva metagenome | isolation source: human saliva | place: Japan | reverse complement strand
ATTTATCAGTCTGGGACTGCCGGATGCTTTGCTGAGCTCGGCCTGGCCGATCATGTATCAGGGAATTTGCTGTTCCCGTATCTTATTCGGGAACAGTTTTTATCGATTATTTGCGGAGGAACCATTCTCTCCAGCTAAACAGCGAAAAATTGAATCGCCGCTTTGGAACAGGGAAAAGTACGGCAATTTCGGTGTTTTTAACCGCCATTGCCTTATTCGGTTTTTCCATTAGCCACAGCTTCCTCATGCTTTTGCCTCTTTGCTATTCCTTATGGGGTGGGAGCAGGTTCTGTGGATGCGGCTTTAAATCATTATGTGTCTGCACTATTCCAGCAGACACATGAGCTGGCTGCATGTGTATGTGGGGCTGAGAGCCTCTGTGAGGTCCCTTATATCATGGGCTTTGTTTTACAAAAGAGGAGAGCCTTGGAATAGGGGCTATCTGATTGTTTCCATAATTCAGTTTATTCTAGCTATCATTCTTTTTGCAGTCTCTCCTTATGGAAGAAAAATCCGGAGGAGCTTAAGGAAAAATGCAGCAAGTACTGCAAAACAAGAAGATTCTCAGCAAAAATGAGTTCCGGCAAAATAAGTCTCAGCAAGAAGCCTTTTTGAAGAAGCTCCACAGAAAGAATCCTTCCGGCTGAATCCACCAAACAAAAGGCTTTAAGCCTGAAAGAGGTCTTTTGCCATCCCCGGAGTCAAGGAAAGCTTGGCCGCTTCTACAGCTACTGTGCCTTGGAGCAGACCGTGGGCTTATGGGCAGAGCTCTTTATGGTTCTTGCCCTTGGCATGGAGGAGAAATTAGCCGCCTCCTGTGTGCGCTATTCTATTTCAGTATTACCTTCAGCCGTTTTTCTTTCCGGCTTTTTCACGATGAAATGGAAGGATGAGCAAATGGTGTTAGGGAGCGCCATCGTCTTTTCGGCATTTTCCTGCTCTTTACTCCCTGGAGTAAGCGCTGGTACTGCCGGCCTTAATCCTCATCGGACTGGGCTGTGCGCGGTCTATCCTTCCTAATTCACTCCTCCCTATAATTTCGGTGTGGAACATTCCTCTGCCCTGATTAGGGGCGCAAATGGCAGCCGCCTATGTGGGAGCCATGATTATGCCTCCTCTCTTTGGGGTTCTGGGACGAAGCTTCAGTATAGAGCTCTTCCCCATACTCCATGTTCCTCCTGCTTTTTATGGTATTTACTTATAGGAGAATGCTGCAAGTGACTAAAAAGGCTAGACGGGAGAAGCGATAAGGGGCTTTTTCGATAGCAGTCAGCCAAAGAACGAATACGAAAGATATTTACTTTTGCAACAAATTGCTGTGCTGAGGGAACGGCGACAGTGAGCCGGTACATGAAAACAAGGCTGTACAATAAGCGAAGACAGTGCATTATAGAAAGTCGGTACAACAGAAAGTCAATACCCTAAAGAAAGGATGGACATCCTATGCAAAAAGTGCATGAAGAACTGGAACGCATTTTGCCCAAGGCCATCGCCTTGGCGGAAGACATTTTCAAAAACCCGGAGCTGGGCTATAAGGAATTTCGAAGCCGAGAAAAGGTGGAAGAGGCCTTAAAGGATGCGGAGATTCCCTTTACCGAGGTGGCTTACACGGGACTGATGGCGACTTTGGATTCCGGAAAGGAAGGCCCCTGCATCGGCTTGATTGCAGAGTTTGATGCGGTGCCGGTTTTGGGGCATCCCTATGCCTCAAGCGATCAAAATGCCGCCCATGCCTGCGTCACTATGCCCAGACCGGCGTGATGCTTGCCGTATTTTTGGCGCTGAAGGAAGCCGGCGTTATGGAGCAGCTTCCGGGAAAGGTGAAGCTCTTCTTTACTCCTGCGGAAGAATTCTGCGACATGGATTATCGAAGAAATCTCATCAGAGAGGGAAGGTTTCCCATTCCTCCGGCAAAGCAGGAAATGATTTCGCTAGGGGCTTTTCGATGAATGTGCGGTGCTTCTGTCCTGCCACAGTATGGGGCTCATCGACACGGATTATCAGGCGGAGGTGGGGCTTCCTAAACGGCTACTGCCAAGAAGGTCACCTTCCTGGGCACGGAGGCCCATGCCGGAGCGAATCCTCATTTGAGGGTAAATGCCCTTCACGCCATGACTTTTAGCCATTTCCGCCATCAATGCTCTTCGAAAGCTTTCCGGAGGAGGATTGCATCCAGGTGCATTACATCGTAACCGAGGGCGGACAGACGGTAATTCGTTCCTGCCAGAACCAAGATGGAAATGTATATTCGTGCTAAGACCGTGAAGCCATCCGAAGCACGGAGAGAAAGGTGGATCGGGCTTTTGCGGGGGCGGCGCTGGCAATCAACTGCGACCTGAAATCCAAAAATACTCCGGGCTATCTTCCCTTAAAAGCAGGATCCGGCTCTTACGGAGCTGGTGCGGAGCCAGATTCTTCGCTATATGCCGGAAAGTCGGATTGCGGAGGGCACCACGGTACAGCCTCCGGGGATATGGGCGACCTGTCCATGCTCTTCCCACGGTGGAAATCGGCATTTCCGGCTTCAAGAGGGCGTATTCACGGCCGGGACTTCGGCTTTGGAAAAATGAAAGGAAGCCTACCAGATTCCCGCCCACTATTTTGTGGACACGGTCATGCGACTTTTTGGAAAAACGAGGGGCGGAAGCCAAAAGAATCAAGGGAGCTTTGTCCCAAATTCACTAAGGAGAACTATCTGGCAGAACTGGATAGACTTCATACAAGTTTATTTTACGAAAGGGAAGGAAAGATGAGAAAAAAAGAACTGGATTTTTGGGACTGAGTGCAGTGGGCATGATGGCTGTTTTGGCAGCTGCGGAGGAAATTCCGATGCAAAGGCTACCACAGCATCCGGCACAGAGGCAACTGAAGGATGGCAGTACCCAGGCTGCCAAGGAAGAAAGCTGAGGACAGCAAGAAAAAGCGATGGCAAGAAGCTGAAGGTCACTCTTTTGGTAACCGGTTCTTCGGAGACAAGGCCTTTAACGACTCCGCTCAGGCAGGAATGAAGAAGATTCAGGAGCAGCTTTCCGACAAGGCGGAAGTGACCATGGTGGAAATGGGAAGCGACAAGACCAAGTTCGAAGGCGCCATGCAGGATGCTTCCGAGTCCGATGCGGATTTGATTATTACCGGCCTTTGGGACATGAAGAAATCACCGAGAAGATTGCTCAGGAATATCCGGAGAAAGAAGTACATCCTTTTCGATACTGCGTAGACTATACCTTGGGAGACCTTTCCAACGTGTATTCCATGAGCTATAAGCAAAACGAGGGTGCCTTCCTTGCCGGCGTTTTGGCAGCAGGGGTAACCAAGTCCTCCATGCCCTATGCCAATGAAGACAATATCATCGGTTTCGTAGGGGCAAAGGATACCGCTGCGGTAATCAATGACTCTGCAGTAGGATATATTCAGGGTGCAAAGTTTATGGATCCTGAAGTAAAGGTATTGGTTTCCTATGTAGGCTCCTATGTGGATTCCGCAACAGCAAAGGATCTGGCATTAACTCAGTATGCCAACAATGCGGACACTGTCTTCGTAGCAGCAGGTCCCGCCAGCGTAGGCGTTATCGAGGCTGCGGCGGAAAGTAAGAAGTATGTTATCGGGGTAGACTCCGACCAGGCGGAAGCTTATGCCGGAAAGCCCGAGCAGGAATTCATCATTTCCTCCGCAATCAAAATGTGGGAGAAAGCCTGTATCTTTCCGTAGAAAAAGGCGACAGAGGATAAGCTTCCCTTCGGAGAAGCGGAGTGTTGGGCCTTAAGGACGGCGTAGTCGGCATTGCGGAAAATGACATTTACAAGAAGGAAGTACCGGAAGACGTGCAGAAGAAGGTAGAGGACGCAAAGCAGGATATCCTTGGCGGCAAGGTGACCGTAGACACTGCTTACGGTATGGAAGAAAGCAAGTTAAAGAGCATTATCAGCGGCGAATAAATCCCGACAAAATCTCCGCTTGCCCGGCAAGCTTTTCCGGAGCGTAGAGTTGGCAAAGGCTTGAAAAGCTTTCCCCAAAGGATAGTGTGGGCGGAGAATCAGTTACAGCATAGAATCAGGAATATCAACAGGAGGAACTGTGGAAGTCACTAGCAGGAAGAGGACTTTACCAGATCTATCGGTGGCGTTTTGTGCCAATGAAGACGTGAATCTCTCCGTGGAAAAAGGAGATTCGTAGCTTTAGTAGGGAAAATGGAGCAGGCAAGTCCACATTGATGAAGATGCTCTATGGAGAAATCGCTTACAAAGGGGAAAAATATTGGTGAGGGAGGAGTGGAGTTTCACTCCTCCAAAGAAGCCATGGAAAAAGAGCATCGGCATGGTACACCAGCATTTTTGCAGATTCCTTCCATGACGGTGGCGGAGAATCTGGTGCTGGGCACGGGAAAGAGTCTTTTCGTGGACCGAAAGAAGGCTGTGGAGGAGTGCAAGGCACTTTCCGAAAAATACGGTCTGCAAGTGGAGGCGGAAAAAGGTTTCGACATTTCCATTGCCATGCGACAGAAGCTGGAAATTCTAAAGGCGCTTTACAGAGGGCGGAAATCTTTATTCTGGACGAGCCTACAGCGGTGCTGACGCCTCAGGAAACCGAGGAGCTTTTCCTGCAGCTTCGGAGCTTACGGGAAAAGGGGCATACCATCCTCTTTATTTCCCATAAATTGCAGGAAGTAAAGGCGCTTTGTGACAGAATGACCATTCTCCGGGACGGAAAGACCATGGGAACCTATGGGGTGGAAAGCCTTTCGGAGGCGGACATTTCCCGACTGATGGTGGGAAGAGAAATTCGTCTGGATATCGAGAAAAAGCCCTATTCTCCGGGAGGTATTTTCCGGAAAAACATTTCCTGCAGGGCGAGGGAGGAAAAAGCGATTTTACAAAATCTGTCCTTTTCCTTTCCGAGGAGAAATTCTGGGGAATTGCCGGCATTGACGGAAACGGACAAAACAAGCTTTGCCAGGTCTTGGTGGGAACGCTTCCGGCAAAGGGCGCAACGCTACAGCTTTTTTCCCAGGACTTTTCCGCATTTTCCGTACAGAAGCGGCAGGACCTGGGGATTTCCTATGTGTCGGAGGATCGCTTCCTCTATGGCTCCGCGCCCAAGCTTAGCTTGGAGGAAAATGCCATTTCCGCAGCTATCGGAGAAGGCGCTTTTTCCTTCGGACTTTTAAACAGCGGAAAGATTCAGACCTTTACCAAGAAGATTCTTTCGGCCTTTTTCCGTAAAATACAAAAATACCAAGCAGGATGTGAAGTCCCTTTCCGGCGGAATGCCCCGAAGCTGATTTTCGGACGGGAATATGAGGCCAATCCTCATTTGTTCATCCTGAATCAGCCTACCAGAGGAATTGATGTGGGCGCCATTGCCTTTATCCGAAAAGAAAATCCTGGATATGCGGAAGAATAAGAAGGCTGTGCTTTTGATTTCCGCTGACCTTGCAAACTTCTGTCCTTAAGTGACCGCATTCTGGTGATGCATGAGGGACGTTTTGTGGGCTATCTGGACAATGACGGCAGTCTGACGGAGGAGGAGCTTGGCCTATATATGTTGGGCGTTAAAGAAGACAGTCAGGAAAAGAATAGGAGGAAACTTATGAGCAGTAAAACAACAATTTCAGCTTTTTCGTTTTATCCTGGCGCTGAGAGTTTTCCTTGGCATTTCCATGCTGATTATTTTTGGTGAGTAAGGAGCCCTGGACAGCCATTTCCTATCTGCTTTTGGGACCCCTTTGGCGGTATGCGACATTTTCTTTCCATCTTTGCCCAGGCCACCCCGCTGATTTTCACCGGGCTTGCCCTAAGCCTTTGTTTTAAGTCGGGAAACTTTTCCATGATTACGGATGCCTGCCTCTATATTTCCGCGGTGCTTACCGCGGCCTTAGCCATCCGCCTAAGCATGCCCTTCCCCTGCACCCTAGTGATTTTACTATTGGCGGCGGTGATGGGAGGCATTATCAGAAGCCTGCCGGCATTGGCGAAGCTATATTTTTAAAGCCAATGAGCTGGTCACTTCCTTGATGCTAAACTATGTCTTTTTCTATCTGGGACTCTTTACCATCAGTAAATACTTTTGCGGATCGGGAGGCAGGGAACATTTGCTTCCTTAAAGTATGCCAAAACAGCGGTGCTGCCGATTTTGGTGAAGGGCAGTAAACTGCACCTGGGCTTTTTCCTGGCCCTGCTTTTGGCGGTACTTTTCAGTATTTTGCTGTACAAAACCCGCTTCGGCTATGAGCTTCGGCTTTCCGGAAGCAATCCCTCCTTTGCGAAAATGGTGGGCATTTCCTCCTCAAAGGTTATCCTCCTGACCCAGGTTCTGGCGGGAATGGTGGCCGGCCTTGGAGGGGCGGTGGAGCAAATGGGCATGTATCAGCGTTTTAACTGGCAGGAGTCCCCCTCCTATGCCTGGGACGGGGTAATTTTGCCATTCTTTCCCGAAACAATCCGGCGCTGGTGCCCTTTTCCGCCCTCTTCCTGGCCTATATCCGGGTGGGAGCGGATATTATGTCCAGAAAGTCCGATGTACAAAATGAATTGGTAGCCTTGATTCAGGCCCTACTGATTCTCTTCGTTACCGCGGAAGCCTTCCTCTCCGGTTGGGAGCATAGAAGAGAAGTGAAGGAATCCTGGCGGCGTCGGGATGCCGGCCTGCCGGCAGCAGAGAATAAAGCCGGCAGCAGCAGCACGCAGGCCGTCGGCAGCAAGCGCCAAGCCGGCAGTAGAAAGCGCTAAGCCGGCAGCAGAAACCGAGCCGACCGCCAGCGCGCCGCTACCGAAAACGGGAAAGGAGGAGGCATAATGGGAGAACTGCTATCCATTTTGGGAAAGGAAGACTTTTACTTTGCCATGCTTCGTACCGCAACCCCGGTACTTCTTACGACCTTAGGGGCAATGACAGCCTCCCGGGCAGGAGTCAGCAACATTGCCTTAGAGGAACCATGCTTTTGCCGCCTTCTTCGGGGTGATTGTCAGTGCCTTTAGCCAAAGTGCGCTTTTGGGCTTTTGTGCGGCGGTGGGAGTGGCCTTTTGATTTCCCTGCTTCTGTCCTATTTTTATCCTGAGCTACATTCCAACGGAATCCTTTCCCGGTATTGCCTTGAACACCTTAGCTTCGGAGGAACCATCTTTCTATTGTTTTTGATTACCGGAGAAAAGGGAGCTTCCACTTCTTTGCACAGCTTAAAGCTTCCGGCTTTAAATATCCCCTTGATTGAGAATATTCCCTTTGTGGGAAAGATTCTTTCCGGTCAGCATATCCTGACCTATGTGAGCCTGATTTTGGTTTTTGTCATCGCAGCTCTTTTTAAGAAAGAGCCGATTGGGGATGAAATTATTGCGGTGGGAGAGAACCCGGAGGCGGCGGAATCTCTGGGAATCTCCGTAAAACGAGTGAAGCGGACAGCCCTTCTCATCAGCGGAGCCTTAACCGGAATGGCGGGAGCCTTCCTCTCCATGGGCTATGTGGGATTGTTCTCCGCAGGAATGACCGCATGGGACGAGGCTATATTGCTCTGGCGACACAAAGCCATTGCCGGAGGAAATGCTTATTTAGCTTTCCTGGCTTCCCTGCTTTTCGGTTTTTGTCAGAGTATGGCAAATTATCTGCAAAATACCGGAATTCCTTTACAATTTATTCAGTTGATTCCTTATCTTAGTATTGTAGTGGCTTACTGCGCCTATTGTAGAGCTAAGCTGAAACGATAATTAGCCTATAATCGATATAAAAACTTAAAAATCAAAAGAGACTATTTTTGTATAGTTTCTCTTTTCTTAGGTAATTAAGAAAATCCATAGTATTTTTATAGGATATATACAAAAACATAGCATAGATGAAAAGGAAAAAGCAAACAAACATTAAATAAAATCTCAAAAGCCCTTAAAATAATCTAATTAGATTAATTAAATTATCAAATAAATTAAATTTAAATCAGTGTAAAAATAGAATTATATTGACAGGAAAGTCTAAACTAACTATTATTTATCTTGCAATTTCTTCTAATTTTATTATTTTTAATAAAAAAATTTAAAGGGTATAAATTCTAACTTGAAAGCAAAAATTGAATAAGAAATCCGGGAAAAACCGAACTCTCTTTGGAAAAGGAAGGGGTTAGGGGCAGTTTTGGCATTTTTCGTGATGAGGAAAAGGAGTATACATGACCTCACGCAGAGGAGCAAAAGATTGGTAGAGGAGTTAAAATCCTTTATTTCCGGTAACTTTGTTTTAAGCCAGATTGAAGATGACGTGTTGGAGGAGAAGGTGAAGGAAGTGGTTGCCCAGAGAATCGGCAACTCTTACTGTTCCGTGGAACAGAAGCTCTCCATCGTTCAGCAGGTTTACGGAGCCATCAGAGGCTTCGGCCTTTTGGATGCCATTTTAAAGGATGAAAAGTATTACCGAGGTCATGATTAATGGACCGGAAAACATTTTCATAGAGCAAAAGGGACATCTTTTCCAGCTGGATCGGCAGTTTGAAAGCGAGAAAAGGCTGGAGGATATTATCCAAAGAATCGTTGGATTGGCAGGCCGTGAGGTAAACCAGGCCAATCCCATTTGTGATACCACCTTGCCGGACGGCTCCCGTGTCAATGTGGTGCTTCCCCCCATTGCCCTCTGTGGCCCCACCATTACCATCCGTAAATTCTCCAAGGAGCCGATGACCATGGAGAAGCTGATTCGCTTCGGCTCCTCACCAAGAAATTGCGAGAAGCTTCAGCTTTTGGGTCAAGGCTCGTTACAACATCTTCGTCTGCGGCGGTACGGGTTCCGGAAAGACCACCTTCCTGAATGCCCTGTCCAACTATATTCCAAGAGACGAGCGAGTTATCACCGTAGAGGATACCGCAGAGTTACAGATTGAAAATGTAGATAACCTTGTACGACTGGAAACCAGAAATGCCAACTCCGCCGGAGTGGGCGAGATTTCCATGACGGATTTGATTAAGTCCTCCCTCCGAATGAGGCCGGACCGTATCGTTGTGGGAGAGGTTCGTGGTCGAGAGGCCCTGGATATGCTGCAAGCCATGAACACCGGACATGACGGATCCCTTTCACAGGACACGCCAACTCCACAAGGGATATGTTAAGCCGTTTGGAAACCATGGTGTTGCAGGGTGCGGCAAATGTACCTCTGGAAGCCATCAAGCAGCAGATCGGTTCCGCGGTGGATATCATCATTCACCTTTCCCGTCTTAGGGACCGTTCCCGAAAGACCATGGAGATTACGGAGGTTCTGGGCTTCCATAACGGGAAATTCTCTTAAATCCCTCTATGTTTTTGAGGAGGACGAGCAGAGTACCGTGACCAAGGTGCATGGTATCTTGAAGCGGACGGAAAATAAGATGCAGAAAGACTTTAAACTGCGATTGGCAGGGAATCAATACGGAGATATAGAAGCTTTGGAGGGGTAAATGTTTTTTCAGAAAAAGAAGGAAAAGGAACCGGCCACCATACTCTCCCCCTTGGGGACAGAGCTGACCAATTACAATGTATATTATCTGAATTTCAGGGAAAAGCTTCAGGCCTTTGCCATAGCATTGGTTATCGGCGGTGCGGTGAGTCTGGTGTTTTACGGCAATCAGTTTTTGGATGCTACAGGAAGGGGCTACGAAGGCCACTATGTATGGAAATATTGTCATTTTCCTACTGATAGGCAGTATATGAGCTTCTTCTTTCTCCCCATACGGGCACAGCAATGTAAGGAAAAACGCCTGAAGGAACTGGCCAGACAGTTTAGAGGCTTTTTGGAATCCTTGGCGGTGGCGCTGGCCAGCGGAATGAACATGCATGACTCCCTGGACAGTACCTATAAGGATATGGTGATGGAATTCGGCGAGGAAGAAAAAAATCACCAAAGAAACCGCAGAGATGATTTTTGGGCTTAAGGAACAACCTGGCGATTGAGGACATGATGCTTTCTCTGGGAAAGCGGAGTGCCAATAAGGATATCGAGAACTTTGCCATCATTTTCAGCGTCAGCTACCGTGCCGGCGGAAATATCAAGGAGATCGTGCGAAGAACGGCGGACATTATCGGAGAAAAAAATGGAAATTAGCGAAGAAATTCAAACCGCGATTTCTTCCAACAAGATTCAGTTTACCGCCATGATGGTGATTCCGGTGGTGCTTACCGGCATGCTTCGGGGCATGGGATCCAGCTTTAATCGAAGCTTTTCCACGCCGGTGGGAATTATCGCGGTGACCATTGCCATCGGTATCTTTGCCGGAGCCTATGTGATGGGACAGAAAATTATGCAGGGTGGTGAAGTAAGAAGGGAAAAATGATGCGTAGCGTAGCGATGATTTTAGGAACTATCCTGGCCGTTTTATTCCTGATTCAGCTCTTTAGAGGACAGAAGTACGAGGAGCTGGTGGAAGGGTTGGAGGAGAAGGACTTTCCTTTAAAAGATATTTATACTGTGGGATTTAGCTGGGCGGAATTACCGCCCCTTCGCTTGAGAGGGGTTCTTTTCGAGCGACTGGAGCAGCAGGCCAAGGTACTTTACGGAGAGATGTATGCGGAATACTATGCCAATGTGTATTACGCTATGGCACTTAGTCTTTTCCACTTTATTCTTGCTTTCGGCTGTCTTTTGGCAGGCTGGCAGGATAGCAAGAACTTCTTTTACTTGGGTATCTTTCTGGCGATTGTGGGTCTGATTTACGGCTGTGATTCCATGCGACAGAAGCTTTTAAAGAGAACGGAGAACTGTGAGACGGAGCTTCCGGAAGTGGTTTCCACCATGGCGATTTTGGTGAACTCCGGCATGATCCTTAGAGATGCCTGGAACATGGTGGGAGGCAGAGGAGAAGGAGATATCTACGCCTTGATGAGGGATGCCAGTGAGGATATCCGAAACGGCCATGCGGACAGTGAGGCTATTGCCAAGTTCGGTAGAGCTACAAACTCTCCGGAGATTATCAAGTTTACCAGCGCCCTCATGCAGAGTATGGGAAAGGGTGCTGCAGAACTTCCCTCTTTTTGGCCAGGCAGTCCAGTGACCTATGGAATGAGAAAAAGCAGCGGCTCTTACAAAAGGGAGAACAGGCTTCCCCAAGCTCTTGATGCCTATTATGCTGATTTTCTTAGGCATTATTATCATTATTATGGCTTCCGCCTTTGCAGGAATTTCCTTATAAAATAGGAGATTTGGAGAGGAAACTGTCGAAGAAGCACTGTCGGATGGGAGTGTTTTCGGGAATCCCCAAAAGACGTAGTGACACAGAACTTATGGAAAGGAATCAGAGGAGAATGACGCAAGGACTTTTAACAGGCGCTGCCTTTAGTGTATGCAGTATTGCCGTGTATTTTCTCGTAATAAAGATATTTTTAAAGGGGCAGGCAAGGTCGTCCTTCTTAAACCCCTATGCCGTGATTGGTGCTCTGGCCTTTTTTTCCTTCCTGACAGGCTACTATGTACGACAAACGGCGGTGCATACTCTGGCCTTAGCCATGATTCTTTTTTGCTTCATGGTTTTGGAATGGGCGGGGCTGGTGGATGCCTATACCATGAAGATTCCAAACCTCTGCACCATAGTGCTCCTTGCGGGCAGGATTCTCTTTATGATTCCGGAGCTTCTGTTTTACAAGGGGGACTTCCCCATGATGTTAGTAAACAGCTTTTGTACCGGCATTTATCCTTTGCTCTTGTTGTGCCTCTTATATAAGATTTCCCGCTCCGGCTTGGGGATGGGGGACATTAAGATTTTTACCGGTCTGGCCTTTTTTACAGGGATGTACGGATTTTGCGTGAGCTTACTTTTTTCCTTCCTGCTTTGCGCCCTATGCTCCCTTCCGGTTTTACTGTTAAAGAAAAAGAAGCTAAAGGACGCCCTTCCTTTGGGACCCTTTATCTACTTCGGTTTTGGCTTTGCAGCCATGCTATCTCTGATATAGAAAGGAGCAGCTTGTGACACAGACACAAATGGGGGTTGCCTTTGCCCTGGTATTGATTACCGGCATGGGTTGGCATAGTAAGATTTCCGACCAGCAGAGACAGATGAAACGGTATCAGCAGGAAGTGGAAGAAGCCGCCGACTTTGAGAAAAGAGGTCTTTATCAAAAAGGCAGGAGAAAATTACAAAGAGGCCTTAGGCATTAAGAAGGACGAAGCCATCTATGAAAAGATGATTAATGCCTATGAGAAGGCCTATGAGGAAAAGGAAGACCGCTACAAGGGAATATATGGAAGCGGCAGAGATGGCCCAGGCTGCCTATCCTGAAAATCCGCATTTTTGCTCTGGCGATTTCCCAACTGTACATTCAGAAAAAATGACTATGCCAATGCCTTTTACTTTTTTTGGATAAGGCGAAAAAAAGGCAGAGCTCTAAGGATAAAAAATTTCCAAAAGGAATATCAGAGAATGTTGTATTCCTTTAAGACCCTGTATGGAAGCTATGATAGCTACTATCCTCTTTCCAACGGATTCTACGGGGTGAAAAAAACAAGGAGGGAGCAGGCTATATCCCGGCAGACGAGAATCCTCCAACTCCTTAAAGCAGGAATTTGTAGGACCCATCGGAGAAAGGGCTATCGCCTACTCCGGAAGGATGGAAAGACCATTTTAGTGGACAAAAAAATGAAACCACGCAGGGTGTATTTTCCAATAAAAAATCCTGAAGACATCGGCTACTATGCGGAGGACAGAATTCCCATTAAGGAAGAGGGGGAGTACAGCTACTACAATGCCTTAGGGGATCGGCTATTCGGTGGATATTCCGAAGCCAGCCGTTTCCAAAAGGGAAAGGCGGTAGTAAAAAAGGACAAAAGATCTTCTTTATCGATACGGAAGGCAAGGAAGTGGAGCTTAAGTATACGGTAAAGGACGAGAAGGGATAAGGCGAAAAAGACGAAAGTGGAAAGAAGATAGAAAAACACGAAAAGTTCGAAGCGGTACAGATTAATCCGGACTACAGTTTTGTTACTCAGGGCTGTATCTTGGCCAAGGAGGACGGCGCCTACCATATCTATAATGAAAACTGGGAACAGATTTCGGACTTTTCCGCTGAGGAAGTGGACGGTATCGGAAAGGACGGCATCTTCGCCTTTTCCAAGAAGGGAAAATGGGGTTTTGCCAACCTGAAGGGAGAAGTGGTACTGGAGCCTAAGTACAAGGCGGCGAAAAGCTTCTCGGAAGGTCTTGCCGGTGTGATGGAGGACGACTACTGGGGCTTTATCAACTTAAAAGGAGAAATGGTTATTACCCCCCAGTTCTTCGGCGTGGATTACTTCAACAAAAAAGGCGTATGCATTGTGGAAACCACCCCGGAGGTATATCAGTTTATCAAACGAAATATCGTGAAGAAGGAAATCTTTACGGAGGACAGCAAGGACGCGAAAAAGGAGGAGAAGGAAAGGAAAGAAACAAAGCCCGAAGAAACAACGGAAGCAGAGACCGAGACAATGACGGAAGCCATCACCGAAGCGCCAACAGAAGGAACGGAGGCAGCATCGGAGGCTCCGGCGGAAGGCGGGGAGGCAGCGCCCGGAGAAGGGGGAGAAGTACCCCCTGCAGAAGGGGGAGAAACGGCAGCAGTAGCTCCCGCGGAAGGTGGGGAGGCGGCCCCGGAGACAGCGCCGACAGGATAAGGCGAGAAAGCAATGAAGAGACCTCAGCAGCAGGATAGGGCGCAGATGGAATGAAGATAGCAATCAAAAAGCTGGAAAAGAGCAAAGGAGAAGGAAATGAAAATCAAATTAGCGATTTTTGGAACAGGACAAGGAATACTTACAAAAGAATCGTAACGGTGTTTAGCACCCGCTTTGGAGAAAAAGTTTGAGCTGTATTCCTTTACCGACGAAGAACTGGCATTGAAGACTGTTCGGGAGGTAAAGATGGATGTGCTGGTGGCGGATGCCTCCTTTGACATCAATACCGCCCTTCTTCCCAAGCAGTGCAGCTTTGCGTACTTCGTGGAATCTGCGGAAATCGAAAGCTATAAGGATGAGGCGGCCATCTCCAAGTATCAGAAGGCGGAGCTGATTTATAAGCAGATTTTAAGCCTCTATGCGGAGCGGATTCAGGGCATTACCGGTTTGAAGATTGGAGAGGATCCCTGTAAGGTCTTTGCCTTCGGCTCGGTAGCCGGAGGAACAGGGGCATCCACCATGGCGGCAGCCTGCGCTTATCATTTCGCCCAGGCGGGACACCGGGTTTTGTACTTGAATATGGAACGCTACGGCTCGGCGGATATCTTCTTCCATGCCGGAGGACAGCTGGACATGAGCGATGTGGTATTTGCCTTAAAGGAGCAGAAGGCCAACTTCCGCTTAAAGCTGGAAAGTGCGGTTCGCCAGGATCCAAGAGGGGTGTACTTCTTCTCCAAAGCCAAGATTGCCCTGGATATGATGGAGCTTTCCTTAGAGGAGAGACAGAAGCTGCTTCGGGAGCTAAAGCTGGGAGGCTCCTATGACATTATCATCCTGGACGGGGACTTCTCCATTGATGACGACAGCTTAGCGGTTTACCGGGGAGTGCACGGCATTGTGCTCACCGTAGACGGATTGGAAATCGGAAATGACAAGTTCCTAAGAATGCTCCAGGCCTTGCAGATTAAGGAGGAAAATTCTCCTGTCCCCATCATGAAGAGAATGTATACCGTATATAACAAGTTCAGTAACAAAACCGGCCAGAGCCTTCCCAAAATCGGCATTCGAGAGCTGGGAGGAGTACCCAGATATGAACACGCCGGAACAGAGGCGCTGGTGGAGACTTTGGCGAGAAGACCTTCTTTGAGGAATTGCTAAAGGAGAATATTTAAGAGCGGAATAGGTAGAAGCTCGGAAATACACAGAAGTTCATTGGCTAATTAAAGTAATAGAAGATAAAAAGCAAAAGAAAACAATCAGAAAGGGGAATAAAAAATGAAGAGAAGAACACTGTTAGGTTTAGGCATTCTGGCTTTGGCTTTGGGACTTACCGCCTGCAACGGAGGAAAAGAAGAGTGCTCAGGGAGACAGCAAGCAGGAGGCCAATGCAGGGAAAAGGAAGCGTAAAAGCCAAATGAAGATTACTTCGATTGGACAGATGGAGACGCAATCGATAATCTAAATGAAGAAGGTGCCAAGCAGAAGGTGATTGTGATTCCCAAGCGGGCAAAGTCCTTTGACTCCGGCTTAGGACCCGATGATGATGTGCAGCTGGAAGAACTGTATTTTGAAAGTGATGATGATTTTCAGCTGGGCTACGGCCTGACTCTTTTGAAGAAGGTAAAGAAGATTGTGCTGCCGAAGAACCAGACCTCCGAGGTCGACGTACAGTTTTGTAGAAAGCTGGAAAGTCTGGATATTCCGGCGGGAGTGAGCAGTATTGCAAAATTTGGTTTTAGAGATTGCCAAAGCTTAAAGGAAGTGAATTTTCTGGGAGAAGAGCTAAAAGTGATTCCCGAATCTGCGTTTCTGGATTGTCAAAGTCTGGAAAAAATCAGCATTCCCCATTCTGTGGAATTAATAGATTATGAAGCTTTTAAGAATTGTAAATCCTTGAAGGAAGTTCATTTACCCAAGAATTTAAAGGAAATCGGCAGCGGTGCTTTTGCCGCGGCTCCGGTAGATTCTTATTATTTCCCCAAGGAAATAGAGAGCCTTAAGATTCGCCCGGATTCCTTTGCTTCCACCGGAAAGGGCAATTTCTATGTTGTGAAGGATTCCTGGCTGGACAAAAACTTTGAGGATGTATTCGGAATCTTAGGAGAAAAAGCAGTATTACGACGGAGAGTAAAAGCTTCAGCAATCATGACAAGCTTGAAACAAAGGAGAAGGAAAAAATGAAGAGAAGAACATTGCTGGGCTTAGGAATATTTGCTTTGGCATTAGGGCTTTCAGCTTGTGGAGGAAAAAGAAAAAAAGCAGTGCAGGAGAAGTTAAGCAGGAAGCGGATAGCGGAAAAAGAGGGACTTGAAGTTCACGAGGAATACTTTGATTGGGATGGAGATGAAATTATAGGTTTAAGCGATGAAGGAAGAACGCAAGCTGTGATCGTGATACCTAAGAAAAACAAAAAGTATAAAAAAATTTTTCAATGATCCGGAATTGAAGATGGAAGAGCTATATTTTGAAAGTGATGAGGACTTCCGGATGCCTATATATTATCTTCTGCAAGAACTTTGAAAAATTGTTTTGCCAAAGAACCAGACCTCGAAAATTAATTTTTAGTTTATGTTATCAGTTGGAAAGTATAGATATTCCGGCAGGAGTAAGTAGTATTGCTGACTATGGGTTTATGGATTGTACCAAGCTTCAAGAAGTGAATTTTTGGGAAATCAAATGAAAACCATTAGCCTATCAGCGTTTATGGGTTGCCAAAGATTGGAAGAAATAAAGCTTGCCTGAGTCTATAGAGACGATTGAGCCTCAGCCTTCCAAGATTGTAAGGGATTGAAGGAGGTTCACTTTTCTAAAAACCTTAAAAACATCTCTGATATGGCCTTTGCTAATGCTGGAACGGAAAGCTTTTTATTTTCAAAAGGAAATCAAAGACTTAAAGATTAGTAGCGATAGTTTTTCTTCTGTGCAAGATGCAAAATGTTATGTAGTCAAGGGCTCTTGGTTGGATAAAAACTATGAGAAAGTTTTTGGCAGCTTTGGAGAGAAAACTTATTACGACGGAGAATAATTCTCCGGACTCTTTTTCCTCCACCGGCAAGAGCAATTTTTATGTGGTTAAGGACTCCTGGTTAGTCAAGAATTTCACAGAGGTCTTCGGTATTTTGGGAGAAAAAGCAGTATTACGACGGTGAGTAAAAGCTTCAGCAATCATGATGAGGCTTGAAATAAAGGAGAAGGAAAAAAATGAAGAGAAGAACATTGTTGGGATTGGGTATGCTTGCTTTAGTTTTTGGGACTTTCCGCCTGTGGAAAGCAAGGAAAAAGCAGTGCAGGAGAAGTTAAGCAGGAAGCGGATAGCGGTAAAGATGGGCTAAAAGTAAATGAGGGACTATTTCCTTTGGTATGACGATCAGATTGATTCTCTAACAATGGAGGGAGAAAACAGAAAAAAATTGTTATACCTGCAAAAGCAAAAACTTAATGCGGGCTTGTTTGGAGTCACCGGTTTGTGAGGTAGAGGAAGTTTATTTTGAAAGTGATGAAGATATAGACTTGCAGAATGCTTTTTCTATACCTTCAAATTAAAGAAGGTGGTGCTACCGAAAAAAATTAACCGATATTGGGGAATTTAAATCAGCAAGGATTTAGAAAGCATTGTTATCCCTGAGGGGGTAACATCGTTAACTAAATTTGACATTTGAAAATTGTGTAAATTTAAAAGGAAATCAAATTTGCCGGAAATAATTTAAAGGATATCGGAAAGTCCGCATTTGAAAAATTGTGAAAATTTAAAAGAAATTTCACTGCCGAATAGCGTAGAAAATATCGGCGTAAATGCATTTAAAAGGCTGTACTTCTCTTACAGAGATTCATTTACCGAGCTCTTTAAAAGACTATAGAGGCTGAGCGCTTTTACCACGAAGAATCTAACTAAAGTGTATGCACCCGGTGATTTGGAGCTGACAAAAGCTGATCCTACTGCCTTCCCTATCATTCCAAAACCAACGTTATATGCAGTGAAGGATTCATGGATGGATAAAAAAATTTTTCACTCTGAAATGCTTCTACCCTTATTCGGGGAAATTGAGTATTACGAAGAAAAATAACAGAAGTAAAAAGAATGTCCGTGTATTAAATGGGAAAAAGCTTTAGTACATGGGAAATCAAGACAAGGAAAAAGGAGTCAAGATGAGAAAGGGATTTCGAGAGAAAGGGGAAGATGGCACCGTCATGATTGAATGGTCCATCGGTATGCTGCTATGCATTCTGATACTGGTGTTCTTTATCGGATTTAGCATGTACCTTTACCAAAATGTCATGTTCCATGTTACGGCCAATGAGGCTGCGCAGGTTGTGGCGGAGAATTACAAGTATGGATCTGCCAAGAAGGATTTAAATCTGGTGAGTGAAGAAGATATTACGAATATCGGTGTGTATCGCTATCTTTGGATTATGGGGAAAAAGCAAGATCGAATCGATGCGGCAAAATTCTAGAGCCTCTAATTTTTCTGAACAATCGTCTCACCAATGTGAGCCTGGCAAAGTCAAAGGGTGAGGTGGATATTAAGGTAGAACGTGCAAACGATGATATCGGAAGACATCATATTGAAATTACCATGCACAAAAACTATGGATTTTTATTTGGAGAGTTAATGCGTTTTATCGGCGTTTCCGAAACTAAGCAATTGGATGCGACGGTAGCCTGCAACGACTTTGATGCCTTGGATTATGTTCATTCCGTAAAGCTAGCAAAAATATGCCAGTGAAAAGGTGAAGAGCTTTGCAACTGTATTGGAAACAGTGGACAAAGGTGGTTAAAGGCCTTAACAAGTTTTTCATAGGGGAGAAGAATATGAAAGCATGGTTTAAAGAAAAAGAAAAGCAATACGACATTTTCTGAAAAAGGAAAGTCAACGGGACGAAGGGCATGCTATCCATCTTTTTAGCCTTAGTGGTTTCTCCGCTATTGATGTCCACCTTCATTTTCATAGAATACGCACGGATTCAAAGTATTCAGGAATTAATGAAGGAGGTCATGGGAAGCTCCCTCTATTCAACTTTGAGGTCATTACGATGATTATGTGGAAGAGCGTTTTGACTTGCTTTCCATTTCTCAAAAGGATGATATCAATACCACTTACCAGGGCTATATGAAGGCCAATATGAATGCTTTGGGCAAGGGGGCAAGCATACAGAGTATGGAGGCTTCCGGACAGCATAGTCTGGGTAGCGCCTCCATCCTGAAGCAGCAGATTTATGAGGGCCAGTGAATATACGGTTATGGCTCTGAGCCATGTGGGACGGCTTTGACCTGGACCGTATTAAGAAGAAGCTGGACGGTCTTCCCGGAATGAAGCAGCTTAATGCAGGGGCTGAAGTGGCCAATAAAGTGGTGGGCTATGCCAATGACACCAAGGATATGATCAACAGTGTCAAGGATTTCTGGGAGAAAGCAAAAGATTTCAAAAAGAAATGCCAAAATTACAAAACAAAATACAAAAGCATTTCAAGCAGCTATGGAAGCAGTAGAGGCTATCAGAAACAGCGGTCAGGAAGAAGGTCTTCCGGCATGCAGAGGCAGCTACAGATGCGGCAGCAAGAGAGCTAGCTACAGCTACAAAGGAGCTCAGTACCAGCCTTGGCAATCTTTATGATGCTTCAAAAAGATCTCAAAGGCAAGATGGAAAAGGTTAAAAAGACCTGGAGGAGTAAAAGAAAAACTAAGACAGAAGAGAAGAAAACGGAAGCTTCGACAGCAGAGAGGTAGCGTCTACCGGCACAGAGCTTGCTACAATACCTGCCAATGGCAGCGGTACAGAACTTGCCACAATACCTGCCAATGGCGCCGGTACAGAGCTTGCTACAATACCTGCCAATGGCAGCGGTACAGAGCTTGCTACAATACCTGCCAATGGCAGCGGTACAGAACTTGCCATAATACCTGCCAATGGTACCAGTACAGAGGTGGCTACAGTAGAGCCTGACGCAGACTTTTACTATACCGGAAGGTAATGGGAAGAAACCATAGGTACAGATGCCTACAAAGTGGTTTGAAGAAATGCATAAGGCCACAGAAGACTTCGCAAATAAACAGATTCAAAAAGGAATCGATGCTATCGTAGAGGCGGAAAAAACAAGTTTAAATAATCAGGCAGTAGCGCTAAGCTCTTTCTCTGCGTCCACTCATTCTATGGCAGATTTATCTTCAACTCCGCTAGGGAAGATAGAGATAAAAAAGGGGTTTGATGAGGATTTGGAAACCTATGCTGGAGACTTGGTTAAGATTTTGGACAAATCAGCAACAGAAGATGAAGAGAGTAAAAGAGGTTATTAAGATTGGAAAAGCTTGCTAAAAATTAATGGAGATGAAAATCTTTTTATGACAACAGTTTAGACTCCAATATTAATCCCGCCCTGTTAGCCCATAAAAGTTCCTTTGACACCTCCACATTAATGACGGCCTCCGGCTTTGCGGGAATGTTACAGGATGCGATAGATTTTGCGGATGCCTGTCAAGGCTTTCCGAATGTTTTTAAGGCGATTACCAAATTAGTCAGCTTTATGATTAATTTGGCAAAGTTTTTAGCCGGCTTAGTGACTTGGATTGCCGAGCACTTTATCAATCTCGCAAAGTTCCTGGTGAACTATCAAGAGTACTACCATGCCTTTCTCTTATATGGTTATGCCGCATATAACCTACCGAATCGAACAACTTATCAGAAGGGGTCTACGCTGACAGGCTATAGCTTCCAAAAGGTCTTTAAGATGGCAGGAGGATCAGACAAGGGAGGAAAAGGCGGTGCGATGAGCGATATTGCTTCCTTAGGGGATAACGCAGGTTCCGATCCTATGCTTAAGGGTGCGGAACTGGAATATATGCTTACCGGCGCCAACTCTGAGTATGCTGCGCAGGCGGGAGCTTTCTTTGACGGCTATATGCTTCGCCTGATGGTGGATTGCTATGCGGTATTTAACTCAGGATATCTTGAAGGCACTTTCCGCTTTGGGACCGGTACGAGATTGCTAGCCACCGTCATCTTCCTCTTACTGGAACCCTTCCTGGATATGGTGATTTTGGTAAATGGAGGTACCCAGGTGCTTTTCAAGACCACGGCGTACCTTTCCATTAAGGGATTACCCCATCTGGCACAAGACATGGCCGGAATTCTGGATTTGGATGATGATGATAAGTCCACGCTAAAGGGCATGTTTGAAAGTAAGCGAGAGGGAGGTAGCTCCACCGGCACGGAAGTAGCCATATACCATGATGATCCTGCCAAGCATGGAGGACAGGATGGCTCGGGAAAAACCAATGATAAAAATGAGATGGGTTATTTCCCGCTGGATTACCACTGCCCATGGAGCAATTTTGATGATTCTATGTACTCCTTATGATCAATATACAGAAAGAATGCAAAATATCATTCAGCTGGAAGCAAAAGAAAAGCACAAGAAAGACTTTGATTTTGACATCAACAAGGCCTATACCAGTGTGCATTCCGACAATAAATATAAGCTTAATGTATTTATGAATTTATCGCCTTCGCTTACCGGGGGATTCTCCTTCGAAAAGCAAAAAGATTTGGCGTATTAAAGGAGAAGGGAGTAAAGATGAAACGAGAGAATACTGAAAAGGGTTCGGTAACTATAGAAGCAGCCATCATTCTTCCTATCTTTTGCGCATTATTTATGGCACTAAACGGTTTTCTTCTTTGTCTTTAATGCTCAGAACCAAATCGCATACGCATTGGTACAATCCGCAACCAGTCTGGGAATGGATTCCTATGCCAACAATCAGATTGCCTCGGGCCTGGACGGTGCAAATGGCTTCTGGGGTAGCCTCAGTGATGTTATTCAAGACGGCTACAGAAGATTTTTCTCCAGCAAATACTTTTCCAGCCCCAATGACTGGTATAAGGGAAGCAAAAAAGGCATGGACGCTGCATTGGGTATGGGAAATGATGATGCCAAAAGACGTTTTGTAGCCTATCTGACCGGAGACACCAGTGACTCAAGGCAGAATCAAAAATTGAAATCCTTCGAGAGTAGAGAGAGGATTGGACGGCATGAACTTCAAGGTCGAAAGTTCGGGAGGAGATGTTACTCTTACCGTCACATATAAAATGGGTGTCTGGTTTGACATGTTCGGAAAGAAAAAGATGGATATTACCCAGAGTGCCAAAGCCAAAATGTGGGGAGAAAAGTAAGCAAAAAGGAGCAATAGTATGAAAAGAATTCAAATACGAAAAACCAAAGGAGCCAGCAGTTTTTCTGGTTTATCAGCTCAAGGAAGAGGATGTGCTGGACAATATCAGTCTGAATATGCTTACCAGCAACAAGGCCAAGGGACTGGCCTCTACCAACTATATGCAGATGGATACACAGCGTTTTTATCCGCACACCATTACCGGAAAGATTACGGCAAACCAGTTCTTTGCGCCGGTAACTAAGCAAAACTTTATAGGGGATTTTCAAAGGAATCACGGAAGCCATGGTATCCGCAGAGGAATATATGCTGGATCCGGCCTGCATCCTCTTGGATCTGAACCAGATTTATACCGATGTATCCACCGGGGAGACGAGGTACATCTGTCTTCCGGTGGAAAAAATGAGAAAAGAACAGAAGGATCAGAGAGGAATTCCTGAAGTCTGTAATGTTCCAGGCACAGTTTGAGAATCCGGAGGAGGAAGCTATGTCACCAGAATCCTGAATTACTTAAAACAGCATTCCGGTATTTTCTTCACTGGATTTCTTGAATCTGTTGACAGAGATGGAACAGGAAGAAAAGAAGGGTAGAACACCTTGCTCCGACAGCGAAAGAAAGCCTGCAGCAGGGCATAGCAGAGTTCAGAAATGCCGTTGCCAATTCTTCCGTAGCGGGTATGGCGGCAAGCTTTTTCGAGCAATCTCCTATCCTCTGTAGGAGCTCTTAAGCAGGAAAAATGTAGTGGAGGAAGCTATTCCGGATGTTCCTGTACCGGATGATATTCCCAGGAAGAAAGAATCTCTCTTTCTCACCTCTTACAGCATTACAACAACAACAGAGCCAAGGAATATATGGCATGGCAGAAACAGCTGAAGGCAAGAAAGAGGCCTTAAAGAAGATTGAACTGGCGAAGAAGGGCGGAAAGAAAAAATCCGCTGCCTCCTTCAATCTTCCCGGAGGAAAAGACAAAGACCGCTTCTGCTGCTCCGAAGGCGAAAAAACCGGCTTCAGGAGGATTTTCCTTCCAGGTTCCCGGAAAGGAGTCCGGAAAAGACAAGCCGGGGGAGGATCTGTCCGGGATAAAAAGCTTGCCCAATGCCCCGATAAATAGCCAAGGCAATCAGCAGGCAATCCCAAAATCAGCGCTCCGGTCGGTGCCGGGATGAATATCCCAAAGAGCAATCTTTCGGCCGGCTCCGGAATGAATATCCCGAAGAGCAATCCTTCGGTAGCGAAGGGAACTTTACAGCCGGCTAAGCCAAGCCCCCTGTTTTCCCATCAGCAAGAAGCTGCGGGAAATGGAGGAAAAAACTTCGGAGACACTACGGTTTTGCATAGTGGCTTTCGAGGAGAGGAAACCTCGGTATTAAACTATACAAGGCACCGGACACACCGAAGCAGCCATATCTACTCCGGGATTAAGAACGGGAAAAGGATTCTATTACAGGCAACATTTTCCGTTTGGGAAAAGAAGAAAAATTTGTGGATTATGTGATTCATGACAATGGGGCAATCAGTAGAAGCCATGCCAACATTATCAGTAGAAACGGACGGTATTTTCTGCAGGACAACAATTCCACAAACCATAGCTTCCTAAACGGACAGCAATGCGTAAAGCAATGTGGAGCTTCCTTTACAGGACAAGGCAAGCATTCGCTTGGGGAACGAAGAGTTCCAGTTCCTCTTGCTTTAAGAGTAGAGTCGTTCATGGTAGTAGCCTTAGGTTACTTTTGATAAATATCACACACTATCACACAAGAGCACCGAGATCGGTGGCTCACAGAGAGAAAGAGTCATTATGACCAGACTTGATGACATGATTTTAGCAACAAAATTCGCGGAGAGAAGGCTTTAGATCGTTTCTTCCATGAGGAGAACGGAGACACAAACTTCATCTCTATGCTGATTCTTATTGCAGTAGCTGTATTCTTAGCAAGTGCATTTAAGACAGTAGGAAAGAACATTCTTGAGTTAGTAGGCCAGAAGGTAACTACCATCATCAACAGCACAGCTAACTAAGCCGAAGGAAAAAAATTGAATATGGGGTGCAATAAGAAAAGAATGCGAAGCTTAGAATCGAAAGGGATAAGCTCTTAGTTCACGGCGTAGTAAAGCTTAAGGCACCAATCAGGGAGAAGACACAGCAGGATGAGTAAGCATTTGCTTTAAAAAGCGTCTTGTTGGAAAATGTGTCGTTCTCCCATCAGGAGAAAGGCTACTACCATGGATTTTTGAACCTTTCCTGAAACTATATAAAAGAAGTAAGCGTATAAATAAGTGCAACAATATGTATAGAGATATGTATAGAAATAAATATAAAAATAAGTATAAAAAAACACGCATAAAAATACGTGGAAATAAGTATGAAAAAATAAGTATGGAAACAGAATCATTATAGATTGTGATTGAGCTTTATAGTTTGTTATAGAAAGAAGTAAAAGATTCTCCTAAAGAGAAAAATATAGTGTAAGAATACATTGGAAAATAACAGGGAAAAAGGATGAAGAAAAATGAGAAGAAAAATATGCTGGCTTTAGGTATGAGTTTGGCTTTTTGCGTGACAGCTACTGCCGCGCCCCTCTATGCCAATCCCTTAGACCATCAGGAAATAACTGTTTCAGAGGAAAAGGAAACAAAAAATCAGGCAGAAAATTCTGTAGTCGCTACAGTGGAATATAACAATACAGATTCGGAAGAAGGAAGCAAAGAAAGCTTGGCGAATTTCTCGGAAGAAACGAAAAATTCAGACTCAGAGGATGCGGTGGAAGCAGTTGAAGAGACTGAGAATACAGAGGCTTCAACTGAAGAGACTGAGAGTACAGAAGAAAACAGTATGGTAAAACCTCTGTCCTTGGGATACTCCGGCTTCCGTATGGCAAATGCCAATGGCTACACTCTTGAGGATAAGATTCTTACGATGAGCCTGGTCTTTGGGAGAGTGGAGTATGCTGCTAGAGATCATATGAAGGTAGTTAGAAATATACCTTTAAAAGTGATTGCGCTAGACATCAGAAAAAAGAAAGATATTGTTTGGAAGCCAAGTGAAGAGATTTGCAAGGTTCTTCCGAATAGAATTGTGGAAAAAGAAGCTAGGAGGAGTCTGGACAGTTTATACACTGGATCTATTTCACTCCCGGAGAGTATCGCTATATCTATACTCTGGCTATGGGGAAAAAACAGCCCCTACTATTTTGTGCCTCAGGAGACTCCGGATAATGATATAAAGCTTGACCCATACTATTGTAATCATTGGGGATAGCTTTGCGGAGAGCCAAAGTAATTCTTCTATTAATAGTTTTACAATTCAAAAAGTCTGCAAGTAGGGAAGATGTAAAATATAAATACTATCCTATAGAAACGGATTCATTTATTGTAGAAGAAGCAAAAATCATCAGTCAGGTCTACTTAAATTCCAGCTTCGATATTCATAAGGCTAAGGTGGGAGACCCTATGAATAGCGTTACCTTGCATGTGGAAAAATCGTGTGACAATGGCACAAGCATATTGAACCCGGGAAGCTCCGAACAACCCTTCCTCATCAATATGTACAGAGATTATTCCGATGACCTGAACCGATTTAGGCTCTTTTTAGAAAGTTATACGAATGCAGCCGGTGAAAACGGTAATGTACGGAAGGCCCGGGAAGGGCTCCTCTTCCCGCTCGGACGATATCAGGTAAGATACCTTGTTCAGCCGAATTTTATGATTGACAAAATATCGCTTTCTTGTTGAAGGAACAGATGATAGCTATGGTGATGGCACGGAATTTTATGTAAATAATGAGACGATACACGAATAAGTCTTTAAGACTGCGAGCAGGTTTAACAGCGGGAGCGGAAGTACTTTCCCCTTATTTTGAGCCTGCGAAAGTAGAGAAGAAGGAGAATACTTCCGGGAATAAAGAGAACTCCGGCAGCTCGGTCGGCGGTTCCTCCGGTTCTAGTGGAAGTTCCGGTAGCTCAGGCGGCAGTTCCGGTAGCTCAGGCGGCAGTTCCGGCGGTTCCGGTGGTGGATCCGGCAGCTTTAAGGTCAGTAGCAGTTTTACCGGACAGGTACTAGGTGTAGAGCGCTCCTTATCCGGAGGAAAATGGATACAGGATGAAAAAGGGCTGGTGGCATCAAAGACCGGACGGCAGCTATCCTAAGGAACATGGGGCTATGAGATCCTATAACGGAAAATCCTACTGGTACTATTTCCTGGATTCCGGCTATATGGCTACTGGCTGGGTGGATGTGAACGGTAGTAAATATTATCTTTTCCCAAACTCTGACGGATGGAAGGGTAGAATGCTCACCGGTTGGCAGTGGATTGACGGAAACTGCTACTACTTAGACCCGCAAGGACAGAATGAGGGTGCTCTCTGTAGAAACACCACCACTCCCGATGGGTTTACAGTAGACTCGGAAGGAAGATGGGTAGTGAATGGAGTAGTGCAGAAACAATAAAAATTCCCACGAATGGGCAGAGCTACAGTGTGATTTTATACCGTGAAATGGCATGAAATAAGAAAAGGACGATGGAGATGAGAAGAAAAAAACATGCTGGCTTTAGGGACTGAGTGCAGTGCTGTACAGGGCTCTTTGCCTGCAAGCTATGCGGATATTTTAGACAATAAGGATACTTACGTTCCGGAGGTAGAAAAACTGCTGAAACAGCAGGAACTGTAGAAAGGATTAGACGATTTTTCCGGAAGAGACTGCTGTGGAAGGAAAACTGCGTCCATAGAGGAAGAAGGACCGACTACTGATGCAGAAGACTCAGAGGAACTTGATAAGCGAAAGGATGAGTCTATAGAGGACTCTAAAGAAGATATAGGAGGAACAGAATCTACGGTAGTGACCTCCGGATATTCAGGGTTTAGAAGTGCTGCAGTGACAAAACCACTTGATAATAAGATTGTAACTTTGCAAGTTTCATTTGAAGATTGGGATTTTCCCGCAAGAGATCATATGAAAGTGCATCGAGATAAAAAAGTAAACGTAAGAGGTGTCGTTTTAAGAGGAAATGAGCCTGGAGTCATCCATAATCCAAGCCCGGATCTTTATAAAATTCTCCCGGAGAGGGAAGTTGAAAAGAAAGTAAATGGTCAGTGGGTACCGTACAATCTCAACTACTTTACCCCTGGAGAGTATCACTATGTATATACACTTGCTGAAGGAAAGAAGAGCCAATTTTATATTTTACCAATAGCAGAACAGGATGGAGATGGTAAATTTGCTTATACAATAGTTTCTATGTATGAAAGTTATTTTTATCAGAAGAGGGAACATACATATCATCAAGAAAAATTTGAAAGTTACGAGACCAGCAGATGCAAAGTATAGATATTATACCTTTGAAAGCGAAACTTTTACCGTGAAGGAAGCAAAGATTATGGCGAAAGTATATCTCCGTTCAGCTTTGACATCCATAATGTTAAAGGCGGGCGATACTACGAAGAGGGCAACACTTCAAGTGAGAAGATTGTCTTAAAAGATGGTACGGAGCTTCTGCCTAAAGGATTTGCCACAGCCTTTTCTTATGAATTTTCGTAATGATTTTCCCAAAAACCTGGATCAGTATAAACTCTGTTTGGAAAGCTATCCGAATGAAGCAGGAAAAACAGAAATCTCAGGTTTACGCAGGAAGAGACAAATTTTTCCGGAAGGCCGTTATAAGGTACTATATGTAATACAGCCTTATTATACAGTGGATAACTATCGTTTCTTAGTGTCAGGACAGTGATGATACTTATGGCCAAGGTGCAGAGATTTATGTCAATAATGAGCCCTATGAAGTCCGTGAGGGTTATCCCGATCATAATATATCAACCATTACAAGAATAACTTCCCTTTCTTCGATGCGGTAAAAAGTAGAAGAAGAAAAATCATTCCGGCAATACAGGCAATTCGGTTCTGCCTCTAAAAGCTGTCTCCAATGGTTCCGGTGGATCAAGTGGTGGCTCCGCTAGCTCAGGAGGAAGTTCCGGTGGTGGTTCCGGAAGCTTTAAGGTCAGTAGTAGCTTTTCAGGACAGGTACTTGGTGTGGATCGCTCCTTATCCGGAGGTCAGTGGATACAGGATGAAAAGGGCTGGTGGTACAAAAGAGCGGACGGAAGCTATCCGAAGAATAGCTGGGGCTATGAAGCCTACAATGGAAAGTCCTACTGGTACTACTTCCTGGACTCCGGCTATATGGCTACAGGCTGGGTAGATGTAAACGGTAGTAAATACTATCTTTTCCCAAACTCTGACGGTTGGAAGGGCAGGATGCTTACCGGTTGGCAGTGGATTGACGGAAACTGCTACTACTTAGACGCACAAGGACAGAATGAGGGTGCTCTCTATAGAAACACCACTACCCCTGATGGTTTCACGAGTAGATTCGGAAGGAAGATGGGTAGCAGATGGAGCAGTACAAAAACAATAAAATTCCCACGAAGGAGTAGAGCCACAGCGTGATTTTATATCATGAAATGGCAAGAAATAAGAAAGGACGATGGAGATGAGAAGAAAAAACATGCTGGCTTTAGGACTTAGCTTTGTGACTGGGAGTGGGTGCGAGTAGCACTCTCGCCTACGCTCTTCCTTTAGAGCAGGAAGAAAGCCTTCAGACAGGTGCGTCAGAAGTGGGAAATACAGAAGAAACAGCTTCCAATACAGCGACTGTTGCGGAGGAAGACGCGAGAGAAAGACACAACGGAAGAATCTTCAGCTGTGGGAGGGAAAAGAAGCCTCTGATAAAAGAAAAGGAAGAGGCAGAAGAGGATCTTCCCTTTCTACAGAAGCCTTAGGCGGCATGGACAGAGTTGCAGAAGAGATTCTCACTCCATTAAGCAGAAGCAGAAGAGCCTTGGCAGATACCTCCCGATATGCTAGTGAAGAGGAAGAAAAGGAAGACAGAAGAAACAGAATTATGGGAGTTTTGTCTGAATTTGATAAACTAGAGGGCTGTGCAAGAGATCACATGAAGGTGGTTAGAGAGAAACCGATTACTGTAAAGGCCTATGTAGTGGGAATATACGGCGCTCCTCATAAGGTAGAGCAATTAAGTATAAGACCGAATAGAATGGTAGAGAAGAAGATTAACGGCCAATGGATAGAGTATACAATGGATTATTTTACGCCCGGTGTGTATCGTTATAAATACATATTAGATATACAAAAAGGCTCTACATTTGTATCTTGCGGCAGGGGAGGAGTATAACGGAGAAAAAGCAAACTGCATCAGTATATATTAAGTGGAATTTTATGTATCGTGTGGATAACAAATCTAATAATATTCAGAATGTGGTTGCATTAGAAAAAGATAGCGCTAAAAGGCAGAAGAGTATCTTCTAGAGGAGAGAATTCACAGTAGAAGAACAAAAAGACAATCAGTAAGGTCTATTTAAAGTCCAGCTTTGATATTCACAATGTCCATGTAGAGGGATTTGATGAAAGGGCTACCTTGTCTACAGAAAAATAGTATTAACGGATGGTACAGAGATTAAACCGGATCCAAATCAATTTTTCACTAATCCTATCGAAGCTATCCCAATAACTTAGATCAATGGAGCTACTACTGGACAGCTTTAAAACAGAGGAAAGGCTATAGGGAGATGTCTTCAATATAAATGAAACGAAGGCTTTTGATCCGAGGCGTTATCAGATTTCTTACTTGCTTCAACAAAAATCACATAATAGATAAGTATCGTCTTTTGATGAAAGGAACGGATGATAACTATGGGAAAAGGAACGGAATTCTATGTCAACAACGAGTTATATATTACGGAGATACCTGCTAAGCCGGAGGCTGATTTAACTCCGCGACCATTAATAACCTCTCCTTTATTTGATGCGAAAAAAGTAGAAAATCCATCCAATAATAGTTCCGGAAACTCCGCCAGCTCTTCTCGTGGAAACTCCGGTAGTTCCTCCAGCTCCTCCAGTTCCGGCGGCAGCTCCTCTAGTTCCGGCGGCTCAGGGGGAAGTTCCGGTGGCGGTTCCGGTAGCTTTAAAGTAAGCAGTAGCTTTTCAGGACAGGTACTTGGCGTGGACCGTTCTCTATCCGGAGGTCAGTGGATACAGGATGAAAAGGGTTGGTGGTATAAAAGACCGGACGGAAGCTATCCGAAGAACAGCTGGGGCTATGAAGCCTACAACGGAAAGTCCTACTGGTACTATTTCCTGGATTCCGGCTATATGGCAACAGGCTGGGTAGATGTAAACGGTAGTAAATACTATCTTTTCCCAAACTCTGACGGATGGAAGGAAGAATGCTCACCAGTTGGCAGTGGATTGACGAAAACTGCTACTACTTAGACACACAAGGGACAGAATGAAGGGTGCCCAGCTAGCAAAATACAACTACTCCCGATGGTTTTACAGTGGATTTGGAAGGAAGATGGGTAGTGAATGGAACAGTACAAAAACAATAAAATTCCACGAATGGGTAGAAATATAGTATAATTATAATTTGTGAAATGGCGAGACAAAGAAAAGGACGATGGAGATGAGAAGAAAAACATGCTGGCGTTGGGACTTAGCTTTGTACTGGGAGTGGGTGCAAGTAGCACTCTTGCTTATGCTCTTCCTTCAGAGCAGGAAGAAAGCCTTCAGACAGGTAATTTAGAAGAAAAATGCAGAAGAAGCAAACTGCTAATTCTGAGACCATTATAGAGGAAGAGGCAAGAAGGACAGCAAGGAAGAATCTTCAGCTGTAGAAACGGAAGCCTCTGATAAGGAAAAGGAAGAGGCAGAAGAGATCCTCCTTTCTACAAGAAGCCTTAGGCGGCACGGACAGAGTTGCAGAAGAGATTCTCACTCCATTAAGCAGAGTAGAAGAGCCTTGGCAGATCCTCCTTACTATGCTAGTGAGGGAGGAAGAAAAGACGGATAGGGAAAAATCAGATTCTGTCCGTAACAGCGGAAATTGATGCAGCAGATGTGGCTGCCAGAGACCATATGAAAGTAATACGCAACAAAGATATTAATATAGTGGGCTATTCAGTACAGCAATATGGAGTACCAAAGATTTCAGTTTGTTACATATCAGCCAGAACAAATTGTGAGAAGAAAAGTAAAATGGGGGAATGGGGAAGTCTATAACGGACTACTATACTCCCGGCGTCTATCGCTATAAATATATATTTGAGATACAAAAAGGATCCGAGTTTATATTTTATGCTTAGAGATGATGATAATGATTTGTTTAATAAAACTGGAGTATATATCAATACAAAAGATTTTATTATCAAATTTCGAGATAATTCGAATCGAATTAGTAAGATATTACCATTAGAGTTGGATAGTGCTAAGGGAAGAAAAATACCTTTTTGATAAGTAAAGGAATTCACAGTAGAAGCCCAAAAGACAATCAGCAAAGTCTATCTAAGATCCAGCTTTGATATTCACAATGTCCATGTGAGGGGACTTGATGAAGAACTACAGTATCTACTGAGAAAGTGGTACTGACAGATGATGTACCGAATTAAAGCCAGATAATAGTGAACTATTTTTTTGTGAATGCGTATAGAACTTATAGAGATCGCTTAGATCAATGGAATCTTCTGCTAAAAAGCTTTCAAAACAGAGGATGGCTATAAAGAGGATGTTTCCAATATACAGGAGACTAAGGCGTTTACACCGGGGCGTTATCAAATAGCATATTTGCTACAACAGAATCATAAAATAGACAAGTATCGCTTTTTAGTTAAAGGAACGGATGATGACTATGGCAATGGGACAGAATTTTATGTTAATAATGGGTTATATGCTACAGAAACCGGTTGTACCTGAAACAGATTTAACACCTACTGCATTTTTATTTTCTCCTTTATTTGATGCTAAAAAAGTAGAAAATCCATCCAATAATAGTTCCGGAAACTCCGCTAGCTCTTCTCGCGGAAACTCCGGTAGTTCCTCTAGCTTCTCCAGTTCAGGGGGCAGTTCATCCGGTTCCGGCGGCTCAGGGGGAAGTTCCGGTGGCGGTTCAGGAAGTTTTAAGGTCAGCAGTAGTTTTGCCGGACAGGTACTTGGCGTAGACCGTTCTTTATCCGGCGGCCAATGGGTACAGGATGAAAAGGGCTGGTGGTACAAAAGACCGGACGGAAGCTATCCGAAGAATAGCTGGGGCTATGAAGCCTACAATGGAAAGTCCTACTGGTACTATTTCTTAGATTCCGGCTATATGGCTACTGGCTGGATGGATGTAAACGGCAGTAAATACTATCTTTTCCCAAACTCTGACGGATGGAAGGGTAGAATGCTCACCGGTTGGCAGTGGATTGACGGAAACTGCTACTACTTAGACCCGCAAGGACAGAATGAAGGAGCTCTTTATGAAACACTACTACCCCCGATGGCTATGCAGTGGATGCGGGAGGAAGATGGGTGAGTGAGATGGAGCGGTACAACATAAAAATAGGATTGTAACTAATCAAAAGGCTTGCAAAAGAAACTATTTTTAGGGGAAAAGATAAAAATAGTATTAGGGCAGAAGAAAGATTGAAAGCAGGAAGAGCATAAGCCTCTTTCCCTGCTTTCAGAAAAGAAACGTTTACGGATGAAGGCTTAATCTTGGGAAAGCAGGGAGAAGAGAATAATTGCTTTGTGTCTTGTGATACTGCAAGTTCTATTTCAGTTTCCGGTGGAAGGAAAAAGCTCAGGTAGATAAACAGAATGAAATTCAAAGAGATTTCTATTTTTGTAAAGGGATTAAATAGTGAAATCCTTAGGGAATAAAAGCTGAGGGTTCAAGTTAAAAATAACAGTATGATGATTACAAAGGGAATCTTATCTAAGAATTATGCTGAGTCAAGTATTTCATCAAAGTCAACTATCGAAAAAGATGATACGGAGAATAAGACTAGTAACTCTTTTTCTAAAGAGATGAAAAAAGCAAGTGATAACAAGGTTATGCCAAAAAGAGGAAAAGAACTATACGGTTTTCAAGAAGAGTTTTTGGCATAGAAGAAGGAGTTTGGTGATATTGAAGAGGGATGAGAGTGGGAAAAAGCCCCTATTGACCTATAGTAGAATATTATGAAGGAATAGTTAGAGCAGATGGACAAGTAATTCAGGAAAATTTCAGAAGAGTATTTTTCGGGAAGGGGTCACATTTATTATCGAGTATTACGTGTCATTGCCGGAGAATATGTTGGAAAACAAGAGGGTGAGATATCAGGACGGAAGAGAGAGAAGACGGAGAGCAAAGGACTAACATAGTATTATCATTAGACAAAAACCGGTATGGCCTGGAAAATTAGAAATAGAGGATGTTCCTGAGCAGAGATTCGATAATGAAGAATTTTTACGATATAATGTTAGTGTAACATATGGTGAAAGACATTCCCCATCCTGCAATGCAGTATTATTTAGAAGATTCTAAGAAACAAAGAAAATATATAGAAGATATAACAAGTTTTACAATAAATACTCCTGGAAGTATAAGCTGTTTGCGATAATCCCGGTGATAGTAACCATAGTGATTTAATTGCGGAACAGAGATTTGCCGGCAAGAAAAGAAATATGCAGGAAGTATTTTCGTAATCGAAACGAAGATTTTCATTTCGGAGATAATGGAGGAGAAAGTACTCCCCATGTGTTGAAGAAGTAGCAGGTGAAGTTACTTATGATTATGCTAGTGATGAGGATAGACGAAGTAATATAGTCGTCTTTTCCCCTGATCATAAAAATTCTGAGTGAATGGTTTTTGGGAAGAGTGCAAATCATAGCAAATATTTCATCATGGTATAAAGATGGAGTTCATATAACCATTTTACGGATGATTTCACAATTAATATTACTCCAGCCACCAAAGCGGCTTTCGATTTGCTCCCAGTGAGTTCATAAAGAGAGTTACAGGAGATAATGATGTTTCAACATATGAGTATGGAAATTCCTTATGGATTAACAAAAATAAATGGAAGCAGAGATCATAGTTTCTCTCTTAAAAACTATTGAGCCAAAATCAACAGGAAAGTAGTCTATGAACTGGAAGATGGCGGTCAGATTGCGGACTTAGACAAAGAACATGGGTATTCTTAGAAAGTTTAAGGACGGGCAAATCAGGACAGTAATAGTTTCAGCTACGACACCGGCATCAGAGGGATAGCAGCTATGAATCAAAGAAGATTGTAGCAGGTGAAGGTATACTATGAAAGATTCCATCACAGTAAAAGCAAGGAGAACGTCCAAGTGCGAAGGGCTGGTATAAAGCATAACATACTTAGCCCCGGAGAAATATAGCATTTCCATAGCAATTCTTGGAAGGATTCAGATGAATGGAAGAATAAAGCTTACTTTCGAAGAGTTAGCTATCTTTCGCTACCAGGACAAAAATTTTTCTAAAGCACAATAAAAAGCGGAAAGATTTCTATTGGAGGAGAACTGGAGGATTTTTCAGATTGATGGCACTCCCCTCAACTTTCCTCTATGTAGATTCCAAGAATAAAGAGACAAAAATTAAAAAGTATTAGAGTATGAGCTTTTTATAAAGATCCACTGGAGATAGAGGCTGAAAGCGGAGGATGCAAAATCTCAGGTTTCCTCCATTCATTACCGCCTTGAGGAAGAAGGAGGAGAAACTCCAGGAGCAATGGATAGAAATGAAAGAAGGAACACCGATTTGAAAAATAAATAATAGTAATAAAGTGATTGTAAAGTTTCCCTTGAATCCGCAGTTTCGAGGAAGGATTGAATACTATATGCAGTAGATAATGCAGACAATGAAAGTATTCATCAAATCACAGATAGAGTTTTTGGTTTTGGATACGATAAAACCTAAGGAAAGCTGAATTTTTATGAACCTTTTTCAAAAGGTAGCAGGTCAATATTATTTGCAAAAGGCCTCTCTTTGCTTAACCTGGATATTAAAGAAAGAAATTTCTTTCCTGAAGATAGGATGTTTTTCCTTGAAGGTCTATGGAAGAAGAAATGGCGAAGAAAAAGAAGCAAGCTATCAGGCGCAATTTGATGGTCAGAGCATTATTCCTAAAGAAAATACCGGCATCCTGGATGATGGAAAAACAAATCTATTGGACAGGGAGAGTCTTTCATTGAGTATCATAAGCCTACTTCCATGGATAATCCTCTTTTTACTGTTTAATCCGAGGAAGGGCATTACAGACTTTCCTTAAACTATAAGGATCCTCGAGGAATCCTATAGAATGGGATAGTGATTATGGCTTGTCAGAAGGAGGATTGAAAGTCACTGTGGATACGACGGATCCCATGATTTTCTTTGACCCTTCTTCCGAAAGCGGACAGGTACGGTACTTTGCCAAGGATGTTAAGCTGAAGGCAAATGTACTGGAGAAAAACTTTAATCCGGCAGCCACCGATCTTTCTTATGTATTTACCCGGATAGAGTGGAGGGGCGAACTGCTGTGGCAAGTTCCAGTAGCCTTTCTTCGGAACAGGGGAAGAGGATACGGCCGAACAATGTAAGCTGGAAGAAGGAAAAGGCTCCGATTCCACCTTAAATAAGGCGGAGCTTTCTTTAAGTGAAGATGGTAAATATGTGGTGAACTTACATACCACAGATTTTTCCGGAAGAACCGTCAGCGCCTCCAACATTTTGGTAGTGGATAAAACACCCCCTAAGATTCAGCTGACCCTATCCAATGACAGCCTGGCCAATGAGAAATACTTTAGAGAAGTTAGAAAGGGACAAATCGAAATCGAGGATGCCCACCTGGATTTCTCTTCTCTTCAGGTGGATTTTTCCGTAAAGGACAAGGCGGGGAATCCGGTATCTACCGCAAGGAATCATGCAGCATGTTGAAGAACTCGGAGAGCTGGACACAGAGGAAATAAATATACCTGCTTGGTAGAGTTTACCGAAAGACGGCATTTATCATCTTGGCCTAAAAGGTAAAGGATCTGGCGGGCAATGAAAAATACATCCGAGTAGGAGAGACCAAGGCGGCCTTTGATTTTTGTGGTGGATAGAAAAAGCCCCCACAGGTGCATTGAAGATTGGCGATTGGGATCGTTCAAGGATGGAACCACTTTGGACCAAGCTCCTGGATCAGTATCAGCTTTGGTCGATTCAGCAATAAAAAGCAGGTCATTCGTTTACAGGCAGAGGATAACTTAAGCGGTGTCGGGCTGGTGGAAGTTCTTCGGACAAAGGGAGAAGAGATGAGCCTTGCGGATCTGCAGGCCAGCGCTTCCTTCAAGAATGTTACCGGCGAAGTAAAGGACGGTTTACTGGTCCAGGAAATCTCTAACAGAGACCTTTGTACCTATGTCCATCTGAAGGATATGGCCGGAAATCAGTATTACCCTAAGCTCTGACGGTGTGATTTTAGACCAGCAGAATCCGGAGATTCATATTACCTTACCGAAGGAAGAGGAGAAAAACAGCCACTATAAGAAGGATGTGGGGGTAGGCATTTCCAGTAGACGGAGCCGCGAAACAGCTACGCCGGTTTAAGGATGTGACCTATACCGTTTACAGAGACAGTATAGAAACCCGAGCAGGCTCTCTCTATCATTTTTCAAGGAGGAGCCTCAGTTAAACGACTTAAAGAGATCCTATGATGATGCTCATGCTCTTACGATTTTGGCTGAGGACAACAACAGTAATGACGTGTTACTGAAAATCAAGGCGGTGGACAATGCCGGAAACCAAACGAGTAAAGGAAGAGCGTCTTAGCATTGATATTACAAACCAAGGGTCACATTATCTTTCGACAACAATCGTGTGGAAAAATAGAGTTTTATTTTAAAAAGAAAATCGAACGGCTACCATTACGGTGAGGGAGAAACTTCTCAGAGGATACCTTCAGATTTTGATTACAGACCCGGCAGAGGAAAAGGGTGCTAAGCTTTTGGAGAGTGGAAAGAGATGCCTTCAAAAAGGTTTCCGGAAGCAGAACAGCACCAGATGGGAAAGTCGTCTTTAGCTTCAATGAGGACGGAGTTATCAGCTTTCCATCACCGGAGAGGACTTGGCCGGAAATGCCATGGAAGAGCTAGTCTACGCAGAGGGTACTCAGGCAGCTTTGGACTTTACCGTGGATAAAACTGCCCCTGTTCTTAGCGTAAGCTATGACAACAATACCGCGAACCATGAGTTTTATTACAAGGAAGGAAGAAGGGCGGAGATTTCCATTGAGGGAAAAATTTCCGTTCGGATCTTATGGACTATACTGTGATGAAAGATGGAGGAAGAGAAGGAAACCCAGTAGTCTTTTCCGCCACTAGCGGTGGAGAAGGAAGAGAAATGCAGATCTTCTTCATAAAAGCAAGCATATCTTATGAAGGGATGGGGATTACCAATTCAATATCACCTGAAGGAGTTGGCCAGGAAATGAGGCTGAAGCTTACCCGGAAGATCGCTTTGTTGATTGACCGGACGGAGCCAGAGTCTAAAGTATTACGGACATCGTCAATGAATCTGCCAATAAAGGGAAGTAAGTCCCAAAGATTTCCTATGGCGATCGTTACTTGGATCAGGACGCTTTGTCTTTGAAGCTTGTATGGGAGAGGTGCATGGAGACATGAACTGTCTTCTCCAGCAGGGAGAAAGCATGTTCCATAGCCAGAACGGATGCCTTAAACCTTCCTATGCAGAAGCCTATGAAGAAATCAGTCTCCAAAAGCAGGAGGAGAAAAGGGGCATTGTTTACCAAAAGCTCCGCCGAGGGAGAAGGAAATCTTTCCTTCCAAGACTTCCCGGAGGAGTAGGATACAGAACGATGTGACCGGCTTTCCGCAAAGATTATGGACATGGCAGGAGAAATGAAACCACGGAAGAGCTTTGGTTCTCCGTAAAATCGTTTCAGTTCCACCTATCTTTTTGTCCGACAGGGCGAAAGGCTCTACGAGGTACCTATCAGAAGAGGGAGAAAGAGATTCTGATTTCGGAAATCAACGCGGATGAGGTCTTGTCTTCGCTTTTGACCTTATACAGAAATGAGGAGAAGCATGCCCTTTCCGAGGGGCGGAGTATCAGACTACTCGCTCCGGCAGAAATGGAAAGATAGTATCGAGGGAGATTATCTGATTAAGAAGGATAACTTCGACAAGGAAGGTCTGTATCATTTGCAGATTTCTTCTCAGGATAAGGCAGGAAACAGCGCCAGCACGGAACAGACCAGAAAGAGGGGCAGAGCTTCGCTTCGGTATCGACAGAACACCCCAAAGTCCTGCTTTCCAATGTGGATGATCAGAGTGTACAGTGGAGATATCTTGAGATTTGGATTTATCTGTACAGGATAACTTCTGGCTGCAGCAGGTGGATGCTACAGTAGATGGCGAGCATGAAACCAGCTGGACGGATAAGAGCCTGCGGAAGCTGTGGCGAGATAGCTTCCTTACAGATTTCCGGAGAGGAAGGAAAGCGCCATAAGACTTTTGATCGTGGCAAGAGATGCAGCAGGAAATGAAAGCAGAAGGAAGTTTCCGACTTTGTGATTACCAACAATCCGCTACTTCGTCTTTCTCAGAAAAACTTTGCCAGAAATGCCGCCATCGCTACTGTGGCGGAAGCAATGGGACTATCCTGTATCGTAAACGCCCCGGTCTCTTGGAGGAGTTCGCGAAGATTACTGAGAGCAAAGAGATAGAGAAGGGAGCTAAGATGGATTTTATTACCATGGCGGTTTCCTCTGTGGGAAATGTCAAGGAGTAAATCAGGATTATTATGAACAGGGCAAAACAGCCCGAGGGCAGCCTGGTCTTTGCAGTGCTTTGCGATGGCATGGGCGGCTTGGAACAGGGGGTGCCAGTAAGACTGTAGTAGAGGGCTTTTTAAAGCCTGGGGAGAACATTTACAGGACTACGCCATGGGAGAATTTCCGGATGCCATCATCCGGAGGGACTGGACAGAATTGGTAAAACCGTTGCAATCAATACCTTCATGCCTATGGCCAAAAGTCAGGAGCATTGCTCTTGGAACCACCTTACCGTCATGTTAATGACGGAGAGAACGATAATACATGCTTAAATATCGGAGACTCCAGGGTCTATGCCCTGGAGAAGGAACTCCATTGAATTACCAAGGACCATACCGTAGTGCAAAGGGAGGTGAGTGAGGTAAGCTATCCGCTTGAAGCGGAAAAGGATTCTCGACGGAGATATCCTGCTCCCAATGTATCGGAGCCTCCCGATCAGATTTATCCGGACTTTTTCTTCGGAATACCGGAGAGGGGCAACCTACCTTTTATGTTCTGACGGTTTTTCGTCACGGGTCTCAGAGAAAGAACTTTTATCAGGTTCTTCAAGGGAGGAGGAAAGCGAGGAGGACTTGCAGGGGCGTTGAAAATCCTGCTACGCTGGAACTTGGGCCAGCAGGGCAGAGACAATCTTGCAGCCATAGCCATTAGTACCATCTAAACTATGAAGAGTTGTTGAAGTATATTGGAAATCAGTTCTATTTTAGACGGAAAATATAAAATACTGAGTGAAATCGGTCATGGCGGAATGAGTACAGTTTTATATGGCCATCAACAGGAAGGCCAATAAAACCTGGGCGGATTAAGGAGGTGCGAAAGTCCGGGTGTAATGGACTTTGAAGCGGTGAAGCAAAACCTGATTGTGGAAACAGACCTTCTGAAACACCTTCGCCACCCGAACTTACCCACCATTGTAGATGTGATTGAGGAAGAGGATGTTTTCCTTATTGTGATGGACTATGTGGAGAAACTCCTTAGAGTGCTTTTGGAGGAACAGGGAAGTCTTCCGGAGGACTATGTGATTGAATGGGCAAAACAGCTTTTTGGATGTTTTGTCCTATTCTCGTCTTGAGACTCCTCCATAATTTACCGGGATATGACCGTAATATTATCTTAAAACCGGATGGAAACCTCTCTCTGATTGACTTCGGAACAGCCAGAGAATTTAAGGTGGACAAAACCGAGGATACCGCTTGTCTGGGAACTGTAGGATACGCGGCTCCGGAGCAGTTTGGCGGATTGGGACAAACCGATGAAAGGACTGACATTTACGGCTTGGGAGCCACCCTGTATCATCTTTTAACCGGACACAATCCTTCCCTTCCCCCTATGAAATCAAGCCGATACGGCATAACTAACTAATCTTTCCCAGGAGATGGAAAATATTTTTGCTCTGTGCCACATGCAAAGATCCGGAGCAGCGTTATCAAAAATGCGGAGGAATTTCTCTATACCATACCCACGTTGAGAAAAGTGATGAACGCTACTATAAAAAGCAGAGAATGAAATTTCGCGTTTTCCTCTCTACCCTGCTTTTGTCCGGAATTTGTTTTGCTTTGGGCTTCAGCTTTTTGTGGTCTTCCCAGAGCCAGAAGGAAGAGCGCTATTCCATGCTGTTGCAAAATGCGGAGGAACTGCAGGACGGAGCAGAAAGACCAGGAACTATCTGGAGGCTGTAATATGCCGGAGATGGCAGGACAGGAGGATGCTTATCTCGGCTAATTCAGTCTGCAAAGTCGTGACCAGGTTTTTCAGCCGGGAAGAGGCGGAACCTGGAGAACTCATCCGGAAAAAAATAGAGCAGCACTTTTAAAGCATCCGGAGGAGTACGGAACATTTGCTTCCAGCTAGTAAGGCCTTTGGTATTATTATGAAGAGAGAGGAAGATGCAGGCCGTTTGGAACGGGCGAAGAGCTCTGCGCCCTGGTTTGCAAATGCCCTAGAGTATCTTCCAGGAGGATAGTCCTCAAAAAGGGCTTGCCTTGGTTTTATGGAAGAATCAGCTTTTACCGAGACATTGCCACAAATATCGTGGAGCCAGTGATCAGGAATGTATAAAACGCTCTTTGATGACTTCCAGACCCTATATGAAGAGGTGGCGGTAAAAGGGAAGAAGAGGGAGATGGTCCGTCTGGAGCTTTTTGGGTTTATGGCGGAAAGTATTGAGCAGTATGCCGGAAAGATGCAGGGGATCAGGTCACTCGTTCTGCCATGGAGGAGGCTTTACTTCGTATGAAATGCTGCTTCGAAAATCAGCGTAAACAGTGAGCTTACGGAAGAAGAGGCTTTGGAAGAAACCGTTCTGGAAGCCAAAATTGCTGTACAAATGTCTTTCAGGAGAAGATAAGGGATGAAGTGGTTAGCAGTGGATCAATATTCAGTCTCTTTTTATCCCATGAGCTTTGTCTTTCTCTTTTCAGTATTCTTTTTCTTTATGTATCTTTCGTATTCCGGGTGTCTTCTTATATTTAAGTGGAAGCCATCGAAAAATATCCGGATATTGAGAAAGAAAGAGAGAGAAGAAGAAACGAGGATTTTCCTACAGGGAAAAAATCGACATGGAATATCTTCAGGAAGCGCTCTGAAGAAAAACAGGAAGAACAAAGAAGAATCTTGGGCAGGCTCCTGGAAACAGGAGGGAGAGGCTACCGCAAAACTTTTAACACCGGAGGATAACTATACGGGCAGGAAACCGGACAGCTTTTCACCCAAAATGCTACGCCGGCAGAAGCTAGCGGAGAAACCAGTAAAAATTCCGAATCTCTATTCCAGATCAATAGCCGAGAGAGATTCCCAAAAATCAAGTTCTAACCGTCCTTCACAAGCAAAGGACAAGAGAGGAACAGCCTCCTGCGTATGTGACATTATACGAGATGAGAATCCGAATCCTAAGAGACTAAACGCTAAAAAATAACAAAGAGATTTTTCAGCAATATAGGTCTGAATATGGGGTGGTCTGAGGCCCGTCGGTACTTGCGAAAAACACAAGAGAAACGCAGTTTTTCGCTTGAGTATCACTACGTGGCGAAGCTAGCAACGTGCCCCAAGTTCGAGCCTATATTGTGAAAACACCTATTGATATTTTCTCCGTTTATCAAATTCTCCAAAAGCAGGAGGAAAATCTGATAAAATTTTTCCCTTTAAAATTTCTTTGATGTTGCGTTCATTTTGATACAATGGACACGTTGCCTTTTTTTGGAAACAAAGGAAGGCAAAAATACAAGAAGGGGTTTTATGAGTTGGAAGCTGATTGATTTAAAAAGGATTACCAAGACATTTGACGGAAGCTGATCTTAGATGATCTGAATTTATCTATTCAGGAGAACAGCTTTGTGACCTTACTGGGACCCTCCGGATGTGGAAGAGACCACCACATTACACGGATTATCGGAAGCTACCCAGCCGGACAAGGGACAGGTTTATTTGACGGACAGGATATCACCGGATTGCCGGCCAACAAACGGCAGCTGAACACGGTATTCAGAAGTACGCCCTGTTTCCCACATAGATATTGCAGAAAATAGTTTGCCTTCGGTCTTCGGATTAAGAAGATGTCAGAAAGCTATATTCGAAAAGATTCAGTACGCTTTAAAAGCTGGTGAATCTGCAAGGGTATGAAAAACGATCTGTCAATTCCCTGTCAGGAGGACAGCAGCAAAAAGAATCGCCATTGCCAGAGCGATTGTAAACAGACCCAGAGTGCTTTTATTGGACGAACCGCTTGGGAGCCTTAGACTTAAAAGCTAAGGCAGGAGATGCAATACGAGGCTCATCCGTTTGAAAAAAATGAATTGGGCATTACAGCTGTTTACGTCACCGTGATCAGGAAGAGGCCTTGACCATGTCGGATTATGTGGTGGTAATGAATCAGGGTTTATATCCAACAGGCGGAAGCCAGGACAAATCTATAACGAACCGGAAAATGCATTTGTAGCTGACTTTATCGGAGACTCCAACATTGTCCCCGGCGTAATGCTGGAGGACCGTTTAGTGCGTATTTTTGGTGCCAACTTCCACTTGTATAGATGAGGGTTTGGAAAAATACCCTGTGGATGTGGTGATTCGTCCGGAGGACGTGGAAATCCTGGAAGAGGAGACGATCATTACGATTCTGAAGAACCATGACCCATCATTTTCAAGGGAGAAATATACGGATGGAATGTACCACGGAGGATGGCTGAGTGGCTGGTACCTCCACGAAATGCATGAGCCAGGAAAAAGGTGGGGATTTATGTGCGTCCCTCAATATTCAAATTATGAATAAGCGAGTCTGAAGACGAGGAGGCATTGAGGCATTGAAGAATAAAGGAACAAGGCTTCTGGCCGCCCCCTATCTGATCTGGATGGGTGGATTTGTTGTGATACCCACTTACTTTTTGGTTTGGTACTATGCACTTTGAACAGAGACCAGTGCATTTACTTTAGACAACAACAAAAGATTTTTATGGGAGAATTACAAACCTCTGTATCTGGCGGTACTTCTTTCCCTTTGCAGTACCCTTTTTGTGCTTCCTTTGGCCTTTCCCTTAGCCATGGTGCTTGGAACAAAAAGGTGGGAAAGGAGTTCCTTTAGCTTTATTTTTATCCTGCCCATGTGGATGAACTCTCTGCTTAGAATTTTTGGCATAGCAGACTCTTTTTGGAGCGAAAGGGGCGTGTTGAACAGAGTTTTGGTGACTCTGCATTTACCCACCCGAAGCTTAATCAATACCCCCTATGCCATTATTTTTGGGTATGGTTTATGACTTTCTGCCCTTTATGATTTTGCCTATCTACAATGCTGAGCAAAATTGGTAACAATACCATCAATGCCTACGACCTTGCCAGCACTTTTCACCACCCTCTTCCGGGTTATTCTGCCCTGTCCATTCCCAGCATTGTGTCCGGCGTGACCATGGTTTTTAGTGCCGCGCTGATACCTTGCCATCTCAATATTCTCGGAGGGAAAGATTTTCACTCATCAAATGTCATCGAGCAGGAATTCACGGTGAATTCCAACTGGAATGTGGGCTCAGGACTGTCCATGATTCTGATGGTCTTCATCATCGCATCCATGGCCATACTGTCCCGCTATGCAGCAACGGAGGGGGCGATTTTCTAATGGAAAAAGAAATCTGTTCGTATTTTGGAAAATGCCTATCTGGGTTTAGTGGTGCTTTTTCTCTATGCACCCATCTTTATCACTGCACTGTCTCTTTAATGCGGGAAAAGAGCAGAGCCCATTTACCAGCTTCAGTCTTCGCTGGTATGATGGAAATGTTTCAAAACGAGGGATATTATGCAGGCTTTGCAAAAATACCCTATCGTTGCCTTTTTATCTGCTCTTATTGCCACCATTTTTGGGCACCATGGCGGCAGTGGCTCTTCGGAAAATGAGTGCTCCCCAGAGTCTGATTATCGGTGTCAGCAATGTGCCTATGCTGAGATGCGGATATTGTAACCAGTATTTCTTTGATGCTTTGCTTTATCGCCTTTAAAATCAGCCTGGGCTTTCAGACTATTTTGATTTCCCATATTACCTTTAACCTGCCATACGTGCTTTTTATCCGTTTGCCAGCTTCGGCGAGTTCGGAGGTCAGCTATGAGGCGGCATTGGACCTTGAGGGCCAAAGCCCCTCTATACTTTTTCAAGGTGGTGCTTCGGACATTATGCCGGGAGTTTTGTCAGATTTTTACTGGCTTTTACCATGAGCCTGGATGACTTTATTACCCACTTTACCAGGGGCGCGGAGATCAACACCATTTCCACCTGGTTTATGCGGAGGTCAGAAGGAATCAACCCCAAGTATGTATGCTCTTTCCACCCTGATTTTTCGTTACGGTCTTTATCATCCTAATCGCTAATTTTGCCCCAAGCTTTATGGCAGGAAAGGAGGAAAAGGCGTGAGGAAAAATTATGAAAAAGGATTCTGAGAAAAGAATCTTTGGAGCAACTCGAGAGAGCGTGCAGGAAAAGCTTATGAAAAGTAGGCCGCACAAAAGAAGCTAGAAAAGCTTTTCTCGCCTCTGGCAGCAGGCTTCGATTTTGCTCGGCGCTTTACTTTTTGCATCCTGTGGACAAAAGGTAATGCGTCCTGAGAGAGTCCGGAGGAAGAGCCAAGAGCAAGACTGCCAATGTGGTCAATATTTATAACTGGGGAGAGTATATCGACCCGGAAGTGATTAGTATGTTCGAGGAAGAAACCGGCATTAAGGTGGTTTACGATATGTCTTGAGACCAACGAGGAAATGTATCCTGTTATCGAGGCGGGAGGAGTGCTGTATGATGCAGTTTGCCCTTCGGATTACATGATTGAGAGAAGATGATGCAAAACCATCTTTTGGCGGAAATCGACTATGTAACATTCCCAATATCAAGGAAATCAGGAAAAAGGCTATATGGAGATGTGTGCAGGGTTCGATCAGGAAATCGTTACACGGTTCCTATACCACAGGTACGGTAGAGATTCTCTATAACAAGAGAATGCTGGACGAGCTGAGGGTTCTATCCCACAAAAGTGGGCCGACCTGGAATCCAGAGCTGAAGGAGAAATCTGATGCGGATTCCGTCCAGGATCTGACTATGGTGGCCCTGAAGAGAAGGTCATTCGCATGAATACCGTAGACGAAAAAGCAGTTGGATGAGGCCATGGAGACTTAATCGGTCGAAGCCTCTGGTACGAGGCTATGTAGTGGATCAGGTCCAGGATAAGATGATTGGAGAAGGAGGCTGCAGTAGGCGTAATCTATTCCGGCAGATTCTCTATGTCCAGGGAGGCTGGGAAGGCACTGATGTGGAGGTGGAGTATGTGATTCCGGAGGAGGCACCAACCTATGGGTGGACAGTTGGGTGATTCCCAAGAATGCCAAAGCATAAGGAAAATGCGGAAAAAGTGGATTAACTTCCTCTGCCGTCCGGATATTGCAGCGAAAAATTTCGAGTATATCACTTATACCACTCCCAATGAAGGGCTTTGGCTCTTTTGGATCCGGAATATCCACGGAAAAATAAGGCTGTTTTCCCGGATATGGAAGAGTGCTGAGAAAAAGGGAGAAGTCTTTAGCTACTTGGGAGTAAAAGGACGAAGCCAGTACAATGACCGATGGAAGAAGATTGAGGTGTCATAAAAATCTTTTTGACGGAAAGAACATATAAATCTCCTTTAAAAAATCTTTTTGACGGAAAAGAACAGAAGAATCCCTCTTTATGGGACATGTCCATAAGGGAGGGGATTTTTAATGTTAGAAAACTTTAGAAAACTTTTTATTCCGAAATATTTTTGATAAAATAAAAAAATGGATTCGTCCGAAATTCATTTGAGAGTTTGTTCAGGAAGACCATGGCAAAGGGGAAGATGCGTTCAAAATATGCAGCTTACATCGGTTCTTATTCATACACCGGTTCTGCCAAAGGCATTACTATCTGTGATGTGGATATGGAAAAGGAAGATTTGAAAAGAGAACAGGGTGGAAGTAAAACAATTTCCTCACTATGTTGCTGCTTCTCCGATCAAAAGGACACTTTATTCCATTGCGGATGAGAGTTGTTTCCTTCCGTATTTTGGACAACGGAAATTTAGTAAGTTAAACACCAGAAAATATCCGGGAATGCGTGGCTGTCATCTTGCCGTTGACAAAAAGTGGAGAGTATCTCATGGTGTCAGCTATCATGACGGAAAAATCACCCTGCTTTCCATAGAGCCTGATGGTTCTGTGGAGTCATATTGTGGATGGTGTTTATGATCAGGGAATCAGCTCCCGTGGCAGGCAGTACCTTCCGTCCCCATGTTTCCTGCTCTCGAATGACAGATGATCAGAAATTCATTTTGGTTGCTGATTTGAGGAATCGACCAGGTGAAGATTTTCCGTTTGATAAGGCGGATCGGAAGATGCGACGGGTGGATACCCTCCGCTGTGAATTACAGTCGGACCAAGACATTTCGATTCTGCCCGGACGAAACTATCTCTACCTTCTATAGAGTTGAAAAATGTGGTGGACGTGTATCATTTTACTGAGGGGAGAGCAGAGTAAAAACTGGAGAAGCTGCAAACGATCTCTACCCACAATGATCAGGAAAATAATCCCTTGATTGCAGCCTATCAAATGCGTTTTTCTCCGGATCGGATGCTTCTCACCTCTTTGTCTCCAATGCGGGTATTAACACGCATTAGTATCTATGATCGAGATAAAAGACAGGACTCCTGACCATGAAGAGCAGTCTTCCCCATGTGCAGGAGAGGAATATCTGAAGTTTCTGCATTTTCCCGGATGAAAAAACACTTGGCGGTGGCCAACAATGAAATAGAATCATCACCTTCTTTAATATTGATTATGAGCGTGGGCTTTTTGTCCATGTGTGCAGGAGCTTCCTGTGGATGAGCCAACAGTATTTGCATGGTAAAGTGTAGAGGTAGTAAAGGTATGGCAGGAAAGTCAGTTTGGAAAAATTTTTCATATGAGGTACTTTTGGAGAATCCATACTGGAAAAGCCCTGGGGGTAGTCGTTGACGGCTGCCCTGCAGAACTTTCCTATCGAAGAGGATGTTCAGGATATGCTGGGAAGGCGCCGAAATCAGGAAAAATCTAAAAGATGACCCAGAGAGAAAGAGGGATAAGGTGGAGATTCTTTCCAGGGGTATTTGAGGAAAAACTACAGGCACGCCCATTGCTATGTTGGTGTGGAATGAGGACCAGCGTTCCAAGGATTATGGGAGAGTGCTCACGCCTTTCGTCCGGGTCATGCGGATTACGGCTTCTACGCGAAGTACGGTTTTCGAGATTATCGAGGAGGAGGGCGCTCCTCCGGCAGAGAGCTCATTGCCAGAGTGGCAGCGGGGCCATTGCCAAGTGCTTTTGGAGCTGGGGTTTCTGTCCGGGCCAAGGTGATAGAACTGGCAGGAATTTCCCTGGAGGAGAGAGATCAGGGCTAGGGCAGAGCTTTTGGCGGAACAGAAGATTCTTTCCGCCAAAGGGGAACAGGGAGATTCTGCAGGAGGCATCGTGGAATGCCTTGTGGAAGGACTGCCTGCAGGCATCGGAGGCACGGTGTTTGATAAGCTGGATACTTCAGTTGGCTAAGGCGGTGATGTCCATCAGCAGCAGTAAAAGAGCAGTGGAAATCAGGGGACAGTGTCGCAGTTTTCCAAAAGCCTCAGTTCTGAAAATAATGATCCTTTCTTCTTAAGGGAAGAGGCTGAAAAAGAGCAGTTCTGCCTGTCTAGAGGAAAAAGAAAGAGCAAGTCGACCAGTTTGCCCGGTCCAGTCAGTCAAAGTCAGCCCGGCCGGTCAAGTCAGTTCGGAGAAAGGTACTGATTCTTTAGCGAGGCTTGCAAAAAGCAGTAACCATAGCGGTGGGATCCTTGGAGGGATGAGCGACGGAAGCAGAGATTCGCCTCCGGGCCAGCTTTAAGCCAACTCCACCATCTCAGGAGAACAAAGAACGGTAAATGAAGCCGGAGAGAAATCAGCATTACTATTAAAGGACGGCAGTCCTGCACGTGGTGGAGCAGGCCAGTATGAGTGAGTGGAACCATGACGGCTTTGACAGTTCTGGATGCCATGCTGGAAAATCTTTCTGCCAGACTGGACTATGTAAAGAGCTTATCAAAAGTAACTACATAGCTCAACTGATGATTTAGAGGAAAATGTCTATAGAAGAAAAATTTTCCCCGAAAACCAATTGTTTGTTTGCTATTTCTTTATATCATTTTGGTGCTTTGCTATACCACTTTTGAATAGGAATTGATCGAAGTATAAATTTCGCCGTAAAATGAGAAAAGAACAGTTGGAATTGTTCACAAAAAGATGAAAGAACGGCAGGGGTCTCTTTAGTGAAAAATATTGCAAGGAAAGAAAGATATGGATGCTCAAAAGATGGTTACTGTAGGGTTTGCTCAGTGATTCTGGGCATTTTAGCGCTTATTTTTTAGCACCGCCTTTGTAAAGGTTTATTGGCACATAAGGATAGCTTGGAGAAGGAAAGTAGTAGCGTGATTAGTAGTGTGATCGGTTTTGGAATTAACTTCTTCGATGTTTTCGGTATTGGATCCTTTACTTGGCACATCCACTACAAGGGCTTAAAAAGCAGGTGGATGACAAGCTTATTCCCGGAACTTTGAGATGTCGCTTGTACCATTCACTGCTAGTCATGGAGGCATTCCTCTTCATTCAGGGGTGGAGTAGAGCCTATCACTTTGGTTTACTATGCTGATTGCAGCTATGGCGAGTGCATGGATTGGCGTGGGAATCATTTCAAAGCTCTCCAAGCAGATGATTCAGCTGGTTATGGGTGTAGCTATAGTGGTAATCGGCCGTTATTATTTTACAGGTTAGCAATGTTATCCCTGTAGAAGACCACTATCAGTCTTAGCGGCGTAAAACTTATTATTGCCATTGTGATTAATTTCTTCTTAGGAGCAGTTATGACTGCCGGAGTTAGCCTTCGCACTTATCTTGCCCTTGTCTGCGTATTGGGTATGGACCCAGAGTGGCTTTCCCCATCATGATGGGATCATCTGCATACTTATGCCTGTGCTTCCGTTCGTTTTCGTAAAGAGGAAGCTTTAATAGAAAGATAGCTTTGTGGGGGAACTATTTTCGGCTCTCTCAGTGTGCTTAGCATACAAATGGGTAGCCTGAGGTTTTGCCATCTCACATTTTAAAGATTATCGTTATCTGCGTTATGTTTCTATACTGCAGCAGCAATGTTCTATTCATGCAGGTAAGGAAAGAGGCAGGCAGCATAAAGAACACATGGTGACGCTGAGATTGAACCGTACTTGTTAAGAATCGGAAGAGTCGTCTTATGGGGCGGCTTTCCTTTATAAAAATAAACCATGGAGGTAAGCATCATGAAATTCAGCAGAGTATTCACGCAGTTGATTCACAGCCGGTGAGAGCTACCAGAATCGTAGTGGGAGAGTCCCTAAGGTCCCCGAGGAGTCCATGCCGGAGAAAAAGCAGTGGCTTGAGGGACAATCTGGATTATCTTCCATTACCCGCTATTATGCTGGAGTCGAGAGGACATAACGATATGTTCGGCTGCATTTGACTACCTACAGTAGATGGGGCCGATTACGGCATTATCTTTATGGACGGCGGCGGATACCTGAACATGTGCGGACACGGAACCATCAGTGCTACTATGACCGTTGCGGTGAGGACCGGTATCGTTCCTGTGACAGGAGCCAATCACAAGGTGTACAGAGCTCTGCCAGGAATTATCCACGGTGAAGTTACTGTGGTGAGACGGCAAGGCTAGAGAGGTGAAAGCTTCCAGAACGTTCCCGCCTTCTATATACAGAGAGAGATCAGGAGGTTGAGCTTCGGGTTTTGAGCGAGATTAAGTTTGATATTTTCCTTCGGCGGATCTTCTTCGCTATCGTGAGTGAGACCAGATCGGTGTAGAGATTAAGCCGGAGAATGCAGATAAGCTGAACACTTTAGCAACCATGGCGCCCCGTG
>BNJU01004982.1_pt1 | contig 49888 bp, 51 predicted proteins | sample 8539281 | NCBI WGS metagenome assembly BNJU01 (sample SAMD00202456, study PRJDB9452) | human saliva metagenome | isolation source: human saliva | place: Japan | reverse complement strand
TGGAGCAAAGATACAGGATTCAAGTGGTCAAATCCTTCATGTGAAATGAAAAGAAAAAGTGAAAAGATCTATTACACTGATTTTGACGAACACAATATTTTGTTTTAGTTCAGAATATAAAGAACACATGGTAATGATTCTGAATCAATTAAGGAAGATGTACCATTTTATCTTGAAGGATACATCACTGAAATTGATACGGGTAGAATAGATTCTGACTATATGAATAGCCGGTTTGAAAGTATAAAGGTATTACATAATGATGAGATATCTAGGAATTAAAGAAGATGCATTAGACCATAATACTTTTTGCAACATTAAATAAGAAGAACAGAAATATGCCATTATTTTTCTACATGACCTACAAAGAGGTGATATCTTTAAAGAAGATAAACTTTTAGAGATTACATAACTGACTATCAGTTAAGGAAGAATGACCAACCATAGATTTGGTGAGGTACTAGGTTTAGATGAAAAGCTTAGGAATCATGATGGACTTAAATTGACAGAAAATACTATAGATGAGTTTGGAAGACTGGAAGTCTTGAAAGCTACCAGGATAAAGATAGCAAAGGCTTATTCAAAAGAAAGGGAGTTGAACAAGGAAGCCAGAGCAAATATTAAGGCTGACAAGTTGATTCGAGAGTTTATTTTTAAGAGGTGGTATTGATATCTAGTTAGTAATATCAGACATTTTAGTTATTTAAAAATAATAGGGCATTTTCCTTTGTCAACGTGAGCCATTTTCTGTAAATGGGAGGAAAAATGAAAATAAGAAGAAAATACAGAGTTATTCTGTGATTATTACGAAAATGGATTTGTATATAAGGAAGGCGCTATTAGGGATGTAACTCAGATAGTATAAATGACTCAAGATGGCTTAAAAACTTGTCTAGACTTGAAATTATCTGGACTCAACAGAATTTACACCAACGATTTAAATGACTATACTATAACTCATGAGCGAAAACAACTCGCGGATTTTCACCACCAATTAGGGGGCCATTTTAGATGCTGTTGATGAAGGCTTGATTGACAGAGATCCAACTAGGAAGGCTATAATAAAGGCAAGACTGAGCGAGAATAAGAAAAAAAAATACTTAAACCAGTTTGAATTATATACGTGCTATTTACACTCAACCTATCTTATGAGATGTTGGGATTGGTTTATATTACTTGTTACAAGACAGGTTTAAGGTTTTCAGAGGCACTTGCCCCAACACCAGGATTTTGACTTTGCACATCAGTCAATTTCTGTAAGTAAGACATGGAACCATATGGTGAAGGGGACTATGCCGACAAAGAACAAGTCATTTGTTAGAAAAGTTCAGATTGATTGGCAAATGGTAATTCAATTTTCTGAACTAATTAAAGGCTTATCAGAAGAGGAGCCAATATTTGTAAAAGGAAAAGTTTATAACTCGAGCTCGTATAATGATATATATATTATCTAGGATATTGCAAAAGAGCAAATGTACCTGTAATCTCAATCTATGGGCTAAGGCATACTCATGCATCAATCACTCTTGTTTGCAGGGAGCTGGCTGCTAGTGTTAAAAGCAAGACGCTTAGACATTCTAGCATGAACACGACTCAAAAACATACCTCACACATTATTCAGGAGAGTTGGAAAACAGGATAGTTGATTTTGGTACAATGCGCCCATCGTATCTAGCCAAACTAGTATACAGAATGGCCATGCGTTGGTACTGAAACACTCAGTGTAAAGGTAAATACTACACTCTTAAAATACTTGACTCTTTTATAAACCTTGGTTTATCATATTGTCTATGTAAAGTAAGACCTTACAGATAGAGGCAGTATGGATAATCAAAAAGATGGTAGAAACGAAATACCGTGGTAGTCAATCATGGTCCCTTGTCACTGGGACAAGCAGAGGGATGGCTTGTGTCATGCTACTATCAAGAGGACCACTCACCAGGGAGAGATCAGTAGCATTTCCTCTTCTAGGGACATCCAGGCAGTCCAGTACTTGATCCTTGAAGAGGCTCTGGAGAAGCCCTGAAAGAGACTATGAGGCCAAGCTAGCATGGTAGCTCAAGCACAGATGAAGAGATTAACAAGCCAGCTGATAAGGCAGAAAACTTAGGGCAAGAAAAAGTGGCAACCTTTGAGGAATCGAAGTCGCTTTCATAGAATTAATTGACAAGATCAGGAGTTGGATATACGGATATTTGGAAGGATTATCAGACACTTCAAAAACGCATGGGAAAACTTAGGTCTAAGGGAAATCGGACCGAGGCTGACGTTAAGACAGCCAAGCGAGAGAAGCAGATGGCCCTTTTGGAGGCGGGGCATGTCACCCTGGCAAGTTGTAAAGGACTTTGTGAAGCGTTGTACAAGAGCGTTGTGTGGGCGAAGAGATTGAAGAGCTTGGACACCAGGTCAGATGGTGGTAAAGATAGTAAATGAAGAGCTGACAGCCCTGCGATGTGTACAGAGCAAGCTCGTTATTCACCAGCAGCCGCCAACTGTTATGTGTAATGATGCTGGTCTGCAGGGTGCAGGTAAGACCGCTACAACCCTGGCAAAGCTGCGGTTAGCATAAAGAAGCGGAAGGCAAGTCGCCACTCACCGCGCTGCGTGCACGTACAGGCCGGCAGCTATTAAGACAGCCCAGAGTTTGTTGTGGTGAAGCCATCGACCCACTGTACGGCTTACTATGGGAGACCAGGTTTTCACGTGTGGAGATAGCCAAGAAGCTGCCCTTGACCATGCTAAAAGCCACTCAAATGATGTGGTTATTATAGAGATACAGCAGGTAGACTACATGTAGATGAAGTCTTAATGCAGGAATTAAAGATATAAAAACCCAGGTAAATCCTCAAGAAATTTTATTGTAGTTGACTCAATGACGGGTCAGGATGCTGAAATGTCTGAGAGTTTTATGATGATATACGTGTTGACGGGGTAGTTTAACTAAGCGGAGACGGTGACATCAGGGTGGTGCAGCCTTATCAATAAGGGCTGTAACACAAAAAGCTTTCTCAAGTTTATTGGTATGGGAGAAAAAGCGATAACTTGAACCTTTCATCCTGATAGGATGGCCTCAGAAATATGGTATGGGTGATGCGTAAAGCTTGGATAGAGAAGGCTGAATCAGCCCTTGATTTTGGAAAAAGGCCAGGAGTTAGGGTCTGGCCAAAGAAGAATGAAATGGACTTTGAAGACTTCTGATGCAGTTGAGAACAGGTTCAAAACCTGGGACCACTCAGACAAGCTTTTGGAATTGGTGCCTGGTAAAGGGTAACCTAAAAGGGTCCAGATAGGTGATCTAGATAGCAAGGGCAAGAAACAAATCAGGACTAAGGCTATTATCCAGTCCATGACCCTAGAGGAGAGAAGGAATCCAGATTCTAAATGCCTCTAGAAAGAAGAGGAGAAAGAGAGGTACTAGTGTCCAGGATGGAACAGACTGATTAAGCAGTTTAATGAAATGAAAAATGATGAAGATGTTCCAGTCAAGTGGAATGATGGGCAAGATGAAAAAGGGTGGTTTCCTGTGCTATGCTAAGTTACCTTTCTAGAGTTAGCATATTCATTGTTTAGAATAAATTTAATATTAAATTTTTGGAGGTATTTTGAAATGGGCAGTAAGATAGATTGCAAGAATGGAAACTCAGAGGACCTGTACAGAGTAATAGTAGTAGATGCCAGATCGCTGGAGAAACGGTGGATTACTGAAGAAATAGGATACTAGACCCATTAACAGAACCAAAGCAGGTTTAAGATTGATGGAGAAAAAGGCAATCAAGTGGTTGTAACAGGTGCACAGCCACTGAAGTGAAGAAGTTATCTCGTATCAAACGGGAATAATTGAAAAAGTTTGAAGCTAGTTAAAAGAATCTAAAGCAATTTTGGTGGAGACGATAATATGAAACAACTAGTAGAAGGAATAGAGAGAGCTCTTGTTGACATGATCCTGATAAAGCTAGTCGAAGAAATTGTGGACGTGCAAGGAGATCCTACTAAGCTAAAAGGTTGAGACTGGATATGGGTAAGTAATCGGCAAGAAGGGGAGAACTACAAATCAATGGAAGAACTGTATTAAAATCAGTATCCAACAAGAAGAAAGTAAATGTAACATTAGAAATAGTGAGGATTAGGCTTGCCTAATCCTGCTAAAAATATATTTATCTAGTGACTAGGCTTATTTAAGGTAAAGCATCAACAGAAGGGTTAGGAGGTACTAGTGACTGATAAATTGGAATATTTTTAAGCCAGGTAAGATAGTGACTACCAGGGCTTAAAAAGGAGACAAAATATACCCCATGCAGACAAGATAGATAGGTTCAGGACTTTGAATACTTTTTATAGCTAATGATAGGGGAAATACAAGTATGTAGAAAGAGCTGTAACTGCATCCAACAATTCTATAGTTGTTAGCTCAAGGGGCTACTGATACTACTCGAATCAGTCCAGGCCCCTGATTGGCAAGTTTATTTTTGTCGATAGGGAAATGTCATATCAATTGGATGAGGATGAATTTTTATAGTTGATATGATTGGTATGGATGTGGAGAACATAGATGGTCAGGGAGGTTGGAAAAATTAGTCGATGTTCTGCAATATGCAGCAAATGACGTATATGTGGTTGAGAGGACTCTAAGGAGTACCTCATCCTCGCAACATACGATGAATTGTGCCGGATATTGACACAAAACAGGTTGATGAAGACTAGCCTATACCGGGACTTCGACAATGAGAATACATGGATGACACTTTTCCTGATATATTTGCTGTACATGAATGGAAAGCATGATAGCAATAGACAATGGAATTTTAGAGATTAATTTATTTAATATTCGAGATTTTCGGAAAACAAGCTACAAGAAGGTAGACGACCATCCATTTGGGGAGGGGCAGGGCATGGTGATGACTTCAGCCTATTATTTCCACATATGAGCATATAGTTGAGACTTTACGGTTCTAGACAAGCCTAGAGTTATATATTTCACCTAAGGGTAGGATATTTAAATCGAGAAAATGGCTAAGGACTTGCACATTCTTGATGACTGTATCTTTCTGTGCAAATGGCCACCAGTGAGGGTATAGACCAGAGGGTTATAGATATGATAGTTACTGAGGAAATATCTATAGGTGACTATGTTTTAACTGGAGGAGAGCTCCTGCCCTGACCATGATTGATGCCATTTCTAGGTTGATACCAGGTGTTTTAAACAGGAATGAGAGCTTTGAGGTGAAAAGCTTAGAGAATAACTCACTTTGAGTATCCCCAGCATACTAGGCCCAGAGACTTAGGGTGGGAAGTACCGCCTGTCTTAGTGTCTAGGCAATCACTGGTAACTGATAGACAAGTGGAGACTAGAAGAGTCTCAGAAGATAACGAAGGATAGAGGCCAGATTTGTGGGACAAGTACCAGACCTCTCACAGGAAGATAATCAGAGACGAACTCGAAAGGCGAATTAATATGGAAAATAGAAAAGTTAAAGCGATAGTGTATAGAGACCTTTGTCTTTCTAACGATATTTATTGGAGGATTTTTCTTGTTAGGGTAGTGTGATGCGTGTGGGACCATGTTTAAGACAATGATGGCTACAGCTCATGACCTCCTACTAAATACGGTATTTTTAATAATGGATACGGCAGTTCAGCGGGTGCTATCGGTAGTTTACTATCAGAATTTGGACTGCTGCCTTTGATTAACAAGATATTTGCAACTTTGATGAAGCCAATCTGGGGTCTACCAGGTGCAAGTATAACTGGTGTTGTACGTACCTATCTGATAAACCCAGCAATTATACCATTCGCTAAGGATAAGACATTTACACAGATGTTCAAAGAAATACCAGGTACCAGCCCTTTGTAACATAGGTACAGCCTTTGGCATGGGTCTATAGTTACAACATTTATGATAGCCCAGGGGAAGAAATATAAGCTGTCAGCCTTATAGGTAGTGTGAGCTATAATAGTTCTAATATAGTGTTAGACTAATGTTAAGACAGACCAAAAGTACTATGGGTGCCTGCGCATGGAGCCATGATGAAAAGTTCAAGTGGGGCTGACATGGATAGTCAGCAGAGCTTTAGGGCTAGTAGAGAAGCACCTATTCCAGAGGTGCTAGACTCATTACTAGAGGGTGGTAAGAACGGTGTTGAAATGTCGTCAGCTATTATACCAGGCGTTTTAATCGTTTGTACCCTAGTTATGATGCTAACTTTTTGACCAGGGGAAAAGGGATATACAGGTGCTGCCTATGAGGGTGTAAAAGTTGGCTCGCATATATAGGACAGAAGATAAGCTTTTTTATACTTGAACACTAATTATTTGGATTTAGGTCAACAGAGGCTATAGCCTTCCCAATAACAGCCCAGGAGCAGTTGGAGCGGCTATCTCACTAGTGCCAGAGTTGAGTAAAAACGGGCAATAGCACTAAATGATATAGCTGTATTTACAGCGATGTGTATGTGTTGGTCCAGGTTACCCAAGACTCATAGGTGCTGATGGTCTAGTCAGAGACCCAGCAGGTGAGGCAATCTTGCCCACACAATAGAGGTTTGTGCGCAGTATTTCGCCCACCACATTTTATGCTAATTGCCCACTAAAAGACAATTTATTAAAACTTAATTAGATGTGAAAAAGGCTATGCTTAAAAATCCTATATTTAGAGCATAGCCTTTCTTTATCTGATTTATGTATGTTTTTTCTACGTTAGAGGGGGCTATTTAACAAGGGCCTTGTGGGAATTTCTTTTTGCCCTTCTTAATTATAACACTTCCTTTAAGGTCATTCAGGCTGATTGTGAGTTAAGATCATCAACCTTTGCATGAAATCGTAAGACCTCCTGCTGAACAAGCCTTCCACCTCACTCCTAGATGGTACTAGGTCGCATTTCCCAGCATTAGGTCAGATACATTTGATCACACCATCAGTAAGCTAGTTGGGTCTATTTCAGTAGTAGGCATAGTTAGAATCATCTGCACCACCAGCAAATAGGGCCTTAGATGCTTCCTAGCCTTCTTGACATCTTCTTCAGAGTGGACTAGTTTAGTCATTTCAAAGGCAAGCAGTCTTTGCTTCGTTTAACTTAGCACCTCCCAGGCTTCCATCGGCTCGATTTCTTCAAGCCGGATAGGAAAGTTAGCTTTGATGAAATTGATAACATCAGCGTCATCTACATTTCTCCAGTACTGGTAGAAGTCAAATGGAGAAGTCTTATTAGGGTCAAGCCATACAGCTCCACCTGCAGTTTTACCCATCTTAGTTCCGTCTGCCTTTGTAAGTAGAGGAATTGTCATTGCATGGGCATCTTGTCCTAGCTTTCGACGGATTAATTCAGTACCGCCAAGTAGGTTAGACCACTGGTCGTTACCACCTAGCTGTATGTTACATCCGTATTCTCTCAATAGGTGGTAGAAGTCATATGACTGCATTACCATATAGTTAAATTCAAGGAATGATAGGCCCTTTTCCATCCTGTTCTTGTAGCATTCAGCCCTTAGCATGTTGTTAACAGAAAAATGTGGACCAACCTCTCTTAACATTTCTATATAGTTAAGCTGAAGTAACCAATCTGCATTGTTGACCATAATAGTCTTGTCATCGCTAAAGTCTATAAACTAGACATCTGACCTTTGAAGCAGTCACAATTGTGCTTGGACAGCTCCGGTGTCATCATAGTACGCATATCTGTACGACCTGATGGGTCACCTATGTAGCCTGTACCACCACCGACTAGGACAACTGGCTTGTTACCAGCTAACTGTAGCCTTCTCATTAAGGCTAGGGCCATAAAATGACCAACGTGTAGTGAATCTGCAGTAGGGTCAAAAGCCTAGATAGTAGCCTTACCAGTATTTACTAGATTTTTAATTCTCTTCTGTTTGTTACTGGGCGATTAAGCCCGTGCTTGTAGTTCTTCAAAAACTCTGTAGTACACTCTTTCTTAAATAATATTCCTAAATCAAATAGTATAGCATTATGTAATACAGTCACATATTATACACTGTATAACAAAATAAAAGTGGGGCAAATTATGAAAAAGCTTCCTACACCTGTGTAAGAAGCCCTAATTATCAGTTTTGTATTAGGCTCATTATCAGTGAAAATAGAGCCACTAGAATTTGCTATGTGACCTCTAACTCTTGTAACAATAAACGTAACCAAAAATTGCCATATCTTGCTTGTCGAAAATGTTCATATTGTTTCTTTTCATTTTGGTTACCCTCCTTAAAATTTATTAGTAATTGTAACACTTAGCTGGTTTTGTCACACAATTCCTAATATTTTCAATATTAATGTGTGTAAAAAGTAAAGTCCACTTGTAAGACTAAATTCTGTAATAGTAAAGCTCTTTAGAAAAATATAAAAGAGCTGACTTTTCGATAGAAAAGCATTAAAACATACATAAGAAACAAAGTCGAAGCATTTTTATGCATACCAATTAGGAGTCGATTCACTTTGTCGAAATTGTAAATTCCACCCCTAGTGAAGATATATCATAGTTGCATTTTCCATGATCCTAATTGGTACAATTTAATTGGATAAAAACCGATTCCGGTTTTGTTATTTATCTGCTTTTTGAAAAAGTTTTTCTGTTAACGGATTTCATCAGCAGATATTTTTATATTAAATATATCTAATAATTCCTCTCCGTATTGAAAATGCAAATACTATATGGGCTCTTATTCCCAAGAGATTTTCTTGCATATGAATTTATATGACTCATCATAATATCTATATCTTTTTGTGTATATTTTCCAAAATCGACACCCTTTAGGTATTATACGACGAATAAATTCGTGGTTGTTTTTCACAGTTAGGCTTTTTGAAAAGGAGCGTTTGCATCGCAATAAAAACCCTGGAGCGAAGTTTGCCTTCCTTATCAAATTCGATTGCAGTAGGATTTGAAAATTCACTTCCATTATCTGCTAACAAAATTGGAAATAGGTCAGAATAGGCATCAGAACCCAATTTAGGTACAGGATTGTTAAATATGTCCGTAACCGATTTTTGAGTCGTTAGACTCTCTTAAAAATGCAAGTTGTAGTTCCTGTTTTACAAAGTGTATAGTAAGCAATACAGGACCACCCTTTTATACCTATAACAGAATCTATCTGTTGCGCTGGAAGGTCAGAATGATTACTCATATAGTCTTTATAATCCTTAAAAGAGTACGATTAATACGACAGGATTTATCTACCTTGAGTGGCCTAGTCTTAGACTTGCGAGGACGCATTCTAACTGTTCTTGGCATGTCTATATTCCTAGCAGAGAAAAGCCCGTTATTTACATAAGAGTATAGAGTTCGTTCTGACATCATGACCTCATCTTTGTGAAAGATAGATATATGATGAATAGATTGACCTTTAATGAGTAATGGAGAAACAATATATCTAGATGTTTTATTTCCTCCTCAGAAAAAGCAAATCCACTACGAGACTCACTTAGTAGAGTTTCATATTCCTTTTGAGCCGATAAGGCTTTATAGAAAGACTTTTCTAACGTGCAGTTGGTCTTAGATTCACAAGAATTACAAACATATGGTGGCTTTTTAAGCTTAGGACAAGTATATTTCTCATATAAACTGCATTTTTCATTACATATACCACAGGACCAGCAAAGTCGTTTCTATAGGTACACATCTTGCAAACATTACGTAGTGAGCATGAGCGATTAGCATTATGAAGACAGTCATTGAAAGACTTACTACAAAGCACCAGTCTTCTCATGTCTTATATGTGCATGAATTTCTTTTGAAAATAGTAGTAGGGTCTTTATGAAGAATACGTGCAATCTTTCTAAAAAGATGTTCCTTTACCTAATTCTATTTCTATTATATTTCTTGATTCAAGAGTTAAATGTTTTTGTGTGTTCATAATTTTCCTCCTCATAAATCAAAGGTAATGCAACTATAAACTTATGATACATTTTAAATTATGAACTAGTAAATTTCCATATACAAATAAAGTGTATTTGGTAAAAGTAAATTCCATATCATGGGGAATTTACTTTTGCAGGGCAACAAAAATACAATAAATATTATTTAAACTGTGACATACTAATATCTAAGGGTATAATGTAATGAGTTATGAGTACAGGGCACACTCTTTACAAAGGTCAGATTTATGTACGTCTATGATATTAGGAGAAGAAATGAACGAATTAATTAAGGCTATTGAAGCCGCACAGGTAAAAATCAGATGTTCCTAATTTTGGACCAGGGACACAGTTAAAGTACACGTTAAAAATCGTCTGAAGGTAAGAGAAAAGAATCCAGGTTTTCGAAGGTCTTGTTATTAAGAGACAGAATGGAGGAATCGAGAAACTTTTCACTGTTAGAAAGATATCTTTCGGTGTAGGTGAGAAAGAACATTCCCAGTTCATTCACCAAAGATTGAAAAGATTGAAGTTACAAGATTTGGTAGGTTAGAAGAGCTAAGATCAACTATATCAGAGGTAGAGTTGGTGAAAGCTGCTAAGATCAAAGAAGCTAGAGGCAAAAGAAAATAATCTAGATACAGCAATGTATGATTAGTAAATTAGGTGTCTCAGGATGCCCTTTTTTAGTGTAAAGAGTCTGGGAACAATGGGGTCCTTGGATTGAAATAAAGAGCTTTCTCAAGCCCAGCTATGACAAAATGGTCATATGAAGGAGGAAGTATGAGCTATAACGATGAATATTTGAGGGATGATAACCTAAATATAAACTGGTATCCTGGTCACATGAAGAAAACCAGGGAGCTAGTACAGAATAATTTAAAGCTAGTAGACGTGGTAATAGAACTCCTAGATGCTAGAATACCACTTAGCAGCAAGAATCCTGACATTGATAGGCTAGTAGGTGATAAGCCTAGGATAGTCTTGTTGAACAAGGCGGATATATGTGAAAAGTCTGCCATAGATGCTTGGGTGGCATATTTCGCCAAAGAAGGTGTAAAGGCCATCCCAATCAATGCAATGACTGGCACAGGTGTTAATAAGGTAATAAGTGAGTGTAAGGCTGTTACTAGGTCAATGATGGAAGGCCTAGCTGAAAAGGGAAGAAGAGAGAGAGCTATCAGGATTATGATAGTTGGTGTACCAAATGTTGGTAAGTCATCCCTAATCAATAAACTATCTGGTAGAAGGTCAACTCAGACTGGCGATAGGCCTGGTGTTACCAAGGGCAAGCAGTGGGTTAAAATCAGGGGTGACATGGAGCTTTTAGATACTCCAGGTATACTTTGGCCAAAGTTTGAAGACCAGGAAGTAGCTTTGAAACCTGCCTGATACAAGCAATGGGATGAAATACTAGATGTTGAGACTCTGGGCCTAAGGCTAATAGGAGGTTGATGGAGATTGCCCCAGACCTGATGGAGAGATATAGCTGAGAATCTGTTGGTCCGCAGGGTATTGATACTATGGAAGCCATTGGTGAAGAGGGCTCATGCGTGCCAGGGAGCTTGACCATACTAGGACAGCAACTACTGGTCCTAAATGAGTTTAGGGAAGGTAAGATTGGTAAAAATAGTATTAGAGATGCTTCAATCTAGCTTTGATAAATTATTCTCGGTGTGACTAGATTAAAAATGTAATTACTATAGGTACATATTGTAGAAATCCACCGATTGAAAAGTTATCAGATGGAGGAATTAGATGAAAAATTGGTAAATAAGGCCTCAAATTGGTTGGAAATAAATTTGGATAATTTTGGAGTACAACTTGGGATAAAGAATAAGATACCTGAAGGCACAAAGATGTGTATGGCAATAAAGTCAAATGCTTATGGACATGGGGCAGTTGAAACTAGCAGGTTTTATGAAGAATTAGGCGCAGATGCAGTTTGAAGCAAATGAGCTCTAGAGCTAAGAGACCATGGAATAACAAGGCCTATCTTAAATCTTGGCTATACAATCCTATGACAATAGAGGATTCCATTAGGAATAATGTATCTATGACGGTATTTGACCTTGAATTAGCTCGTGAAATTGATAAGGTTGCTAGGGAAATTGGAATTAAGGCAAAGATCCATCTGAAATTAGATACGGGCATGTCAAGGTTAGGCTACGTAGTACAGATGAGTAAGGTTGAGAGGGATAGCGGCCTGAAATAAAGGAAATTAGTGAGCTAGAAGGCATAATACTGGGAGGGTATGTATACCCACTTTGCCACTGCTGATGCTAGAAATAAGGAATTTGAAAATTTACAGACACATAGGTTTTCAGAGATGGTTGAAAAAATAAAGGACATGGGTGTAGAGGTTAACTATATACATTGCTCTAACAGTGCAGAAATCCTGGACTGTGATGAAAAATACGATATGGTTAGGCCAGGTATAATCCAGTACGGTGTCTGCATCAAATGAGGTTAATATTCTATAGATATTAAGCCTAGTTATGGCTTTGCTAGAGCTAAGGTTTCCAATGTCAAGATACCAGATGCTGGCACATCAATCGCTATGGTGAAATCTACTTCACCACTGTAAGGGAAAAAATAGTAAGTATAGCAGCCGGCTATGCGGACGGCTTCTTGAGGGGGAGGAGAAATCCATATGTATATATCAATGGGGTAAAGTGCTCTATAGTTGGTAGGATATGTATGGACCAGTCTATGGTCAGGGTGCTCAGACTAGGGATGTTAAGGTAAATGATGATGTCCTAGTCTTTGGTGATGACCTGGTTTCCGTGGATGATGCAGCAAGGGATTGTGATTCAATAGCCCATGAGGTTATGTGTATGATGAGTGAGGCGTGTGCTCAGGGTTTACTATAGGCATGGTGAAATAGTATCTGCAGAGTTGACTACTTATGAAGATGAGTAATGAATCAGTAAATTTCAACTATGGATTAGATAGAGGTTTATATGCTAAAAGGATTTAGGCCTAAGCCATGATAAATAAATTAAAGACCAAGGAGTAAGGACCTGCTGACAGGATTACCCAGGAGGAATACCTAGATTTCATAGGGGTTTTTCAGCTGATGAGAGGAAGTCTGTCCAGGCCATATGTGACAAGCTGAAAGAAGGCCCTAGTCGAGGATTCAGGCAGAGAAGAAAGGTTAGACCTCCTAAATTACTACGAAAAATGAGTGCTATAAAAATGGGGCAGTATTTGTAGCAGGACTTGATGAGGTGTGGCAGGGGACCCTGGCTGGACCAGTAGTGGCTACAGTTGTAGTCCTTAAGCCAAAATGCACAGGATTCAGGTATAAATGACTCCTAGCTGTCAGGGAAAGAGGTCTCCCATACGATGCAATAATAAACGAAGACATGGAGCTATGGCATAGGCATGGCGGACAATAATGAAATAGATGAACACAACACTTTGACGCAACCTATACAGCCATGAAAGGGCTTTGAAAACTAGAAGTGGACGTAGATTGTCTCTTAAATGATGCAGTAAGGATACCAGGAGTAGATATTCCACAGCTACCTATTATAAAGGGGGATGCCAAGTCTATATCAATTGCTGCGGCAAGTATAGTAGCCAAGGTTACTAGGGATAGGATGATGGTAGATTATGACAAAGAATATCCAGGTTATGGATTTACTTCGAATAAGGGCTACGGCACTAGGGACCACTGCCAGGGTCTAGAAAAATTTGGTAGAACTAAGATACATAGGAATAGCTTTTTGAAGAATCTTCAAGGTTGACCTATATATGTGTATATGGAGGTATGGATATGGAATACAAAGAAATGCTTGATAGGGCAAGAGAAAAGTATAATGGATCATGTAAGGTCTGTAGGGTATGTGATGGTGTTGCCTGTCGTGGCCAGGTTCCAGGTATGGGTGGTAAGGGCACAGGTAAGGCCTTTATAGAAAATGTTGAAGCCCTAGACAGGATTAAACTTAATATGAGAGTTATCCATAAGGTGGCTGAACCGGATATGTCTATAGACCTATTTGGAAAGAAGCTAGACCTACCTGTGATGGCAGCACCTATAACTGGTACGATACTTAATATGGGGGGCCTAGTTACTGAAAAGGAATATATTGAGCCTGTAATAGAAGGCTGTAAAAATATGGGTACTTATGCCATGGTAGGAGATACAGTACCTCAGATGCACTAGACAACAGAAATGTGGAGAAAGTACAGATGGGGCTAGTATTGTATTTATAAAGCCATGGGAAAATGAAAACTATAATAGAAAAAGATTAAAAAGGCAGAAGGCTGGTGCAACTATGTTGGTGTTGACCTAGATGCTTGATCTGATATTACCTCTAAACTACATGATTTACCTGTGTTGCTAGAGATATGGATGAAATAAGAGCTTAGAGAAACTTGGCAATTCGGACCTTCCGCGCATCTTAAAAGGTATAATGACCTGATAGAGGCCCTTATGGCGGACTGAAGGCGCAGTTGTATTATAGTGCTGGTGTTCCAACCTGTGGCGGTAGAGGTCAGGATTACACTCCGGGAACTGCAGATGTGCTTCCTGAAAATTGCCAAGGTAGTAGATGGCGGATAAAGGTGTTCGTGAACGGAGGTGTCAGGACTGGTGTTAGTGTCAACCATAGATGTTGTGCCATAGAGTTGCACCTGCCTGTCTGATAGGTGAGGCCATTTATAACAGCTTTCATTTGGTGGTCCAGGCTCAAAGGTGTTGAAATGTACTGGCCTAAGACTAAAGGCAGATCTAGAGGCAGCCATGAGCATGACTGGTTGCGAGGACCTGCGTCTATCGATGAGAAAGAATTATATAGTAAGAATGTATTTTATATGGCTAGAAGTTGACAATTGACTTCTGGTCTTTTATGGACTGTGTCAAAATCGTACATAAGACTATAGATCCTAACTGAGCATGTGGAGTTTTTATAGAATAATTACGATGTGTGATAGGAGAAGAGGCAGTGGCCCTTTACCTGGGAGAGACAGGATCTGGGATGCTTGATGAGGAGACTACAGAGACTAGGAGGGTGAAGACAGACATAATGTTGTGAGAATGAAGTTTTGGTTTTTGGTGGGAAGACCAGAAATGAGCCGCCTACTTTGGGACTCACGTAGCTGTTGATTCAAAGAGAGATGGCCAGGATTATTTGCGTCTTGCCAAAATGCCGCTTTCCTCAAGGAAGGCTTGGATTGCCAGTAGGGTTTGATGTATTTGAAGTATATTTCAAAAGAGAAGATAGCTTTACAAGAAATGCTTGTACCATGAGCAATATGTGATTAACAAGATCAAGTCGGGTGTGAAAGTTATGGGTGTAGATGCAGACCTGATCAGTCGATATTGAGGTTGATATATCAAAAGGGATACCCTACTTGGTAGTGGTGGGTCTTGCTGGCTGCAGGGTTGAGGAGTCAAAGAGTTAGATTCGACGGTCAGCAGTTTTAGAAATGAGTGGCTATGACTTTCCCTCAAACCAGGCTGGTAATAAACCTGTCACACTGCAGATTTCGTTAGAGATGATTTTGCCTACCTGCTGACCTCCCGGTATTTGTGTTGAGCATGCTTAGATCCAGGGATTAAACAGTCCAGATGACTGCTACGCAGAACTCTGGTTTTTAGGAGGGTAACTCACGCTTGATGAGCGTAAGGGCTGCTTGAGGGATTCTTTCCATTGTAATGAGGATGAGGAAGGGATCAAGAGGGTTTTATGCACCTATAAGCAACTATCCTGAGTGCGATAGGTGGGATGGAAATTATAGGCATTGATAAGCGTTCAGGAGTGTGTAAAAAGCTGTAGAGGTACCTAAAAGATGAGAGTATATATGTCCAACATACCACGCTAACCTACATAGAATAATAAAGAGTGATGTGATGAAATCTTAGGTCAAGCTACTGAGAATAATATGAAAGGTGTCTTGTCAAAAGTGAATATAGTGTTCAAAGCGGCCGGAAATCAGGAATCATAGATGAAAAGGAGTAATTAGGTGAGTCAGATATGAGTAGACCTGGGAGATCGTGGAGGATGACTAATAATGAGGAACAATATATATGCTTGCCAAGAGGGCCGCCATGATAGCAGTGGCTGGAGGGCATAGCCTCATGATAGGTCCACCCAGGAGACTGGTAAAGACAATGATAGACTGAGGTCTGTAGAGGACAATATTGCTGAGACCTAATACAAGAAAGAATTAGAGATTACCCAGATATATAGTGCTGCAGGGTCTCCTAAGAGAGGGCAGGGCCTGATAGAGTCCAGACCCTGACAGCTTCATGCCACGGCTACAAGATATCTGATAGATAGGTGGTGGTTCAAGAGGAAGGCTAGCCTGGGTGAGAATTACCCTGGCCCCATGTCTTGTTTCTGAGATGAGGTAGCAGAGTTTCCCAAGCAAATACTAGGGCCCTAAGACAACCGTGAAGATTCTGTAGTAAACTATTTCGAGGATCTAACCGCAGTGTGACCTATCTGCCGCCTTTCGAATTGATGGTATCAAATGAATCCCTGTCCCTGTGGCTACTACAAAAGTCATAAGTGTAGCTGTATTGACCAATGTGAGAGAAATGAGACAGACATCTAGGGAGAAAGATATCTGGGCCCACTATGTTGGATCGGATCGGATGTGTGTGGGGTTTGGAAGGTTGATTTTGCAGAAGAATTCGATGATGGGTCTGAGTACTTGACCTCTAAAGAAATCTTGCAGATCATCCAGAAGAAGTGGCAAGGAGGATTCAAGCGAGATGGATTCATGATAGGGAGTTTCTATGTGAATTCTCAAAGTGACATAGTGAAGACTCTAGAAAGATATTGTAGCCTGAGACTGGAGATTTACTAGACGCATGGTGGCAGGAAAGCCTATATATATATGAAGCGGTGATGGGTCCTACTGCTAGGCTGATAAAGCTAGCCATGGAACTATATGCAGACCCAGAAGCAAGGGAAAGAATGTTCTGAAGTCAGGATATTGTGAGGCCTTTTCCTGGGCAGGAAGGCTTATTATAGTGCACCTTTACATTGGTGAATAGATGGTTCCCATATAGGAAACTGGATATTGTGTGATAATGAGATTTTGTCAGAGATAGTAGGTGTATAAGATTTCCGGGATGGGATATGGATAATATATGGGCCAAGGAGGATTGTGGTATGGGATCTGGGGAAATGAGAAAGCTGTGAGAGAGAAAATGTAGCAGAGCTAGGGTCTATATTTTCCGGATGATACCAATATAATCTCAATTGGTAAGCTAGCTACAGCCATGCAAGGTGAGATAAGGCGCCTGGGCAAGACGGGCTTCCAAGAACGAGGCTGTGTATAGGGGTTAGAATCGTTTATAGAGTCTGGATGAGAAATTGTTGAAATGGCTAGTTTTTCTAAAAGTAATGGATAAGGATGGAAATATAGATATGAGCCAGACCCTTATAGATGAAATTAAAAATAATGTAAAGCTCAAAGCAGGTCTTGTGGTGCTTATGATTCAGAGGGATTATCCATAGCTTGTAGGAATGCTCTACGATCCACCTATATTCTACCATTATGGGGAGATATGTCCATAGTGACAAGTACCCTTCCTATCGAGTTTGTAGGAGCGAAGAAGTGCTGACAATGGGATGCCGTAGCAGTACCTGTCGAGGACCTATCAGAAGCTGAGTATGAGGCATGAGTGAGTGGCTTGGCCCTGATTGTGATTCTTCTGCACCAGCTACTGACATGGATGGTCGTGCTCCAACAGTGCAGTGATGAGGGTTTACTAGACAATATATACCAGGTCTAACACCAGGCTCTTTAAAGGAAATAATCGACAAAGGGTTACGCTCGTTTTATCGAGACAGGTCCAGGAGGCCAGACCTTTAGGGCTAGCTTTGCCATGAGGAAATGAAGTGATGATAACGGGACTGTCCAGGGGAGACCCTGGTTATATATGGGAAGCCGGGAAAAGAAGGCGGGTCCCTAATAACGGCCACCTATGGACTTTGACAACGGTAAGGAGGTTTGCTGGTGCCTGGAAGTATCAGGAACTTTCATGGCAAACTGCAACAATGAGATGATGAAGTGAGGGGATAGTACAAACCAGCCGAGAGATATACTAGAAGATTATGAAAGCTTTTATTCTTTTTGAGTTCATTAAAATACTACATAAGAAAAATGCTAGTGATCGTGACACCGTTTGTGAGCAGCGAAATGATAAGTTTAGAAAGGCAACAATTTTCTGATCTACGAGACAGGCTATTTTTAAAGAAACTCTTGTCTGAGCCCTAGATAATGACAGATTTCCCTCTGCACTCAGCCGTGAGGATGAGGGATGTCATATTTTTATGTCAATAATTTGACCTCGTGGATTATGTATTTTTAGAAGTGGGCATAAATACCTGCAGATTAAATAGGATCCTTATAATAAAATAAATGGAGGTGTTGTTTGTGCCAAAAGCTGGTAATAGTCGAGTCTCCAGCAGGCAAGGCTATCAGACAAATTTCTGGCAAAAACCACTATGTTGTAAAGGCATCTGTGGGACATATAAGAGATTTGCAAGAGTAGGCTGAGTCGTCGATATAGATAATGTTTTGAACCCGAGTATATAAACATTAGGAAAGAGGGTCCAATAATAAAGGACTTAGAAAAAGGAAGCTAAAAAGGCTTCAATATATCTAGCAACCGACCCCGATAGAGAGGGAGGCAATCTCTGGCACCTATCTTAATTGCCCAGAAATAGATCCTGAGAGCCAATGGGATGAAATTTAATGAGTACAAAGGATACAATCAAGAAGGCTATCAAGAAACCAAGATCGATAAATATTAATTTAGTTGATGCCAGCAAGCAAGAAGGGTCTTGGATGAGGCTATTGGGCTACCAGATTAGTCCAATCTTATGGCGAGAAAAATAAGGAGAGGTCTAAGTGCTAGGTAGGGTCCAGTCGGTTACTACTAAATTTCAGTATGTGATGAAACAGAAGTGAGAACTTTGTACCTGTTGAATACTGGTCTTTTAGAGCCTGGTTCTGAGTGTGGGATGTCAGTTGATTTTTCTTTTTATGGTATAGATGGTGAAGTTGGACCTGAACAATGAAGACCAGGTCAATGAGGATCATTGAAAATATAAAGGAATCAAAAAGTCTTGTTAAGAATATAGATACAAAGAAGACTGGGAAGAGGGCTACAGTCAAGCCTTTACTACCTCTGTGCACTTCAGCAGGAAGCTTAATAAATAGGCTGGGCTTCACTACAAGGAAAACTATGAAAGTGGCCAGGAACTATATGAAGGTGTAAATATAAAGGGTGAAGGCAGGTGTGGGTTTGATATCTTACATTGAACTGATTCTGAGGGCTGTCTGAAGAAGCAAAAGTCTTCTGCCAAGGACTTATAATGAACTCATATGGACAAGTACCATTCAACAAAGCAGGACAAAGTCCAAGTCTAGAGACTAATTCCAGGATACACGAGGCTATGAGACTCATCTGTTTATAGGCACCAGAAGAAATAAAAGGCTTCTTTATCAACAGACAGTACAAAGCTTTACAACCCTAATATGGAAGGGGTTTGTAGCTGGTCAGATGTCAGATGCCCTGTATGAAAGTAGTGAGTGTAGAGGCTACTATCCAGCAATATGCTTTCAAGGCGTCAGGTTCAAGCAGGTTTTCGATGGTTTGCCAAGGTATGTGACTATTATGATAGGGAGGATAAAATCCTGCAAATCAAAGGCAATGATAAACCACCAGTTAAGAGGTAGATCTAGCGACGCTTTACTCAGCCCCACCAAAGGTATACAGAGGCAAGTCTCGGGTAAAAACACTCGAAAAGAACTAGGGATTGGTGAGACCTTCCCACTACGCACCTACTATGGGTACTATCCTAACTGGGGGATATGTGAGAAAAGAGGACCTGCAATCAAGCCAACAGAGCTTGGAAAGATAGTAACAGATATTTTAGAAGAAAACTTTGAAATGTTGACAGATGTTGACTATACAGCCCAGATGGAATTGAGATTAGATAAGATTGAAGAGGGTCTTGAAGATTGGAAAAATGTTTCTGAATCATATGCCCCACGCTTCTGTCTATAAAGAGGCTATTGAAAATATAGAGAAGATTAATATGGACGAAGAAGCGGTGAAATCATGAACATGTGGGTCTAACATGGTAATCCAAAGCATGGCGGGTTTGAGTAGTTCATAGCCTGTAAAAACTATCCAGAATGTAGAATACAAGCCTATAGTAGACAAGGTTGGATAAAATGTCAAAGTGGAATGGTGACATAATGTGAGAGAGTCAAAAGGGGTGAGGGTATTCTGTGGATGTGGCAACTTCCCTGATTGTGACTTTGTAGAATGGAACAAAGCCTACAGGTCAAGTCTGTCCTAGTGTGGTTCTCATATGGTTGAAAAAGGTTACTAAGAAGGAAAGTAAGTCCATCTGTTCAAACAAGGGATTGTCCTACAAATAAAGAAGCTAAAAAGGAAAAGAGCAAGTAGACTGAGTGAAAAATCTAGCCAAAATTTTAAAGTTATTAGAATATAATGAAAATTATATAAATGATTGATTAAAATAGTTGATATATATACATAGTGTAGTAATCTTAACTTGTATTGTATTGTTTTGAATTGTGTGTATTTTATAGGTTACATACAGGTTGGTTTGAACAATTATAAATAAGATCAGTAAAATAAATATATGATAATTAATAAAATTAGGAGGCTACCACATGACAAGTGATTTGTTGTAATCAGAAAGATAAACAAGACACTTCAGTCTAATGCGGGGACATCTGTTTCCTTTGAACATGTATCAGTTATCTTAAGCGATGTGCTGGATTAAATCTACATAGTTGGCTTGAAGGGTAAGATGAGGACACCATCTACAGAAGCCAGAGGACAGTTCAATAATCATCGAGAAGATAGCAATAGAACGTGTTCCCAGTTGAGTATACTGAAAATATCCTGAAGATATTAGAAACTAGAGAAAAATATATCTGGAGAAAGGCCTAAAAGTTCTTCCCACATGAACAAAATAGGTTGGCTAAGTTTGCGACAGTTGTACCTATCTTTGGAAGTGGTGAAAGACTAGAACACTACTATTATCTAGGTATAATAAGGCTTTTTGTTGATGAAGACCTAGTAGTTGCTGAATATCGGCGACTGTTGTGAGCTTAGAAATCATAAAGGCTATAAGTGAAGAGATGGAGAAGAAGATGAGGAAGAAGGCCGTTGTTAAGATGGCTATAGGGAGACATCCTGTATTCTGAGCTTGAAAGCAATAGACATATATTTAATGAATTAGATGGTAATGAGGTCTACTAGTTGCCAGTGAATGTAGCAGATAAGGTTGGAATTACTAGGTCTGTAATAAGTGAAAATACATAGAAAGGTTTGAAGTGCAGAGTAATGAGTCGGTCATGGTATGAAGGAGACTCATATTAGGATCTAAATGACAAGCTGCTAGATCAGCTAGCAATATATGAATGAAAATATATAATAAATATGCAGGTGATTGCTTGTAGCTACAATTATATATTATGTATGTTGAGTGGCGTTAGGGTGGTCTACTACCTCGACGCCATATTTTTTAGGAGGAAGATATGCCATTAGCAGATAAGTATAAGGCCTACAGAGGATGAGGGATGTCGTCGGTCAAAAGCATATTATTGGTGAGGGTAAGCTCTTGAATAACATGATAGAAAGGCCTATTTTCCAAATATGATATTTTTGGTCCACCAGGTGTGGGCAAGACGACGTGGCTGAGATAATAGCGACCAGGGGCAGATAGAAGTTTTTAAAATCAATGCATCTAACTCTTCTATTGATGATATAAAGAGGTTATAGCATCCATTGGTGAGTCTTGATGCCCAAATGGAACTACTTCTATATATTGATGAGATTGAGAGCTTTAATAAAAAGCAACAGCAGTCGATTTTGGAGTTTATAGAAAAATGGTCAGATAAGCGATATGAAGTACGATAGAAAATCCCATACCACTATGTATACAAGGCCATCTTGAGTAGAGAGTGTAGTAATGGAGTTTAAGTCAATTTCACTGATGAGATAGTTAAGGACTCGAAAGATATAGTTAATAATACAGGAGAATACTAATCTAGATCTTGTGTGGTGATAGGGATGCCTGAGGCAATGGCGAATGCATCAGGAGGCGATATGAGGTCAGCAACAAACATTTTGGGTTGGCAATTGCGAGTCTAGATTGGACAAAAGATGCTGGGGCTAGGATTGATATGGATGCAATAGAGGGGCTAAATATTTCTACTAGCTATAATTTTGACACTAGTGGTGATGTCACTACAACCTCTTAAGTGCCCTACAAAAAATCTATAAAGGTAGCGATCCAGATGCTGCTGTATACTACTTGGCCCGTCTGATTAAGGGAGACCTAGCAAGCATAATTAGAGACTCCTAGTTATAGCTTCGGAGGATATTGGAATGGCCTATCCCAATGCCATAGTTAGTAGTAAAGAGGCCTGTGTGGATTCTGCCATGCCAGTGGGTCTACCAGAGCAAGGATACCCTAGCTCAAGCTTCGCATAGTTCTGGCTACTGCACAAAGTCAAATTCAGCCTACCTTGCAGTAGACAGAGCCCAGCAGATATAGATAGGATGGTCCAGGATGATATACCTAGCCACCTCTTAGATGCCCATTATGAGAGGCAAGGCCCTTGGACATGAGCCAGGGATATAAGTATCACACGCCTATCAGACCACTATGTGAACCAGCAATACCTACCGAATAATATGGTCGACAAGGTATGTTATGAGCCTACAGGCCAATAAATTTGAAGGCCAGATTAGAGACTTTATGAATTATCTTAAGGGTAAGAAGGCGGAATAGGGTACATAGATTGGGTTTGATAGTTATAAATAATATCAAAAAGAATCTTGAAATTTTTAATAAAATTTTAATCTTGACTTTTTACTAGGATATAATATTATAGATATAGAGTTAATTCATATTAATTTACTAGAATTAATTCAGAAGAGTGAAAGATCAATGAAAGCTTTCGACTAAGGGTAAGTACGGTTTAAAAGGCAATGTTTGAACTAGCTGTCAGTGGCAATGAAAAGGATCCAGTTCCTCTAAAGTATATTACAAATAGGCAGAGATATCAGACCAGTATTTAGAGCAGATTTTCTCATCACTTAGGCCGGCTTGGTCAAAAAGAGTGTAAGAGGGGCTCAAGGAGGTTACTTCCTTCTAAAGCCTGCATCTGAAATAACTGTGAGATATCTTCAAGAGTGTTAGAAGGGGATATAGCCTTTTACGGAATGCTTGTTGGATGAAGATGCCTGTAAGAATTTTTGATTCATGTTCAACTAGGGTATGTATGGGCTGGGATCAAGCAGGCAATAGAGGATGTCATAATGTCTATATCCTTACAGGATATGAGTAGATGATTACAATTCAAACTTCAATTACAGGGAAGATGACATTACTTTAAAAAGATGAAAGTAAATAACTCTTAAATATATTTTATCGATAAAAGAAGAACTAGAGCTCTTCTTTTTGAGTTTATAAGGATTTTGGAGGAAAGATGAAAAGAGTTTTATTGGGTATGAGTGGCGGTGTGGATAGCTCAGTAGCTGCCTACCTATACAAAAGGAAGGTTATGAGGTTGTGAAGTGACCAACTGGCCTTATGGGACTTCAAGGATGAAGATAAGGATACTTCAATTGAGGATGCTAAGGCAGTTTGCAAAAGATTGAATATCGACCACTATGTTCTAGATTTCAAGGATGACTTTAAAGGGTCAAGTTGTGGACAATTTTATAGATGAGTATTTTGAGGGAAAGACACCAAATCCATGTGTTTTTGCAATAAGACCATTAAATTTGGGCTTTTTATTCGACAAAATCAAGGACCTAGGTTGTGACTATGTAGCAACTGGCCACTATGCCCTTAATGGAATTTAATGAGACAAGTGGCAAGATATGAAATAAGGAAGGCATCAAGTGATAGCAGGACCAAACCTATGTCCTTTATACCTTAACCAGGAAAAAGCTGGCTAAGACCCTATTTCCTATTGGTAGATATGATAAGAATGCTAGTGAGGCAGATAGCTAAAGAAAATTGGTCTTGAGGGTTCATGTAAAGCCAGATAGCCAGGATATATGCTTTATACCAGACCATGACTATGAAGGCTTCTTGAAGGAAAAATTCCAACAAGAAGATAGAGGCTGGTAACTTTGTAGATAAGTCAGGTAAGGTTCTAGGAAAGCATAAGGGCATTATTAGCTATACTATAGGCCAGAGGAAGGGGCTTGGTATAACCTTTGGTAAACCAACATATGTGGTTGATATTAATGGCCAGGATAAGTCTATTGTTCTTGGGGATAATGATGACCTATTTAAGACAAGCCTTACTGCAAGGGATGTAAACTTTGTTGAATGGACTCAGGAGGAAGTAAGTGGACCTATAGGGTGTTTATGCCAAGGTAAGGTATGCAGCTAAACCTGCCAAGGCTGAAGTGACATATATTGGTCAGGGTTTGGTCAGGGTTGACTTTGAAGAGCCTCAGAGAGCTATAACAAGTGGCCAGAGTGTGGTATTCTATTCTGAAGACAGGCTCCTTGGTGGGGGTATCATAGTATAGGCTAGCTACACTTGAAAGTTCGAGGTGGTTAAGCAAGGCCTACTGAGGGATTCAAATAAGAGAAAGGCAATATTACATGCTCAATTTTTAGATAGCAACAAAATGTTGAAATTAGATTAAAAAGTTGAAGTCAAAATAAAGCAGAAAGTATTGAAAAATTATAATTTTTATTGTAATATATAGGTATTAAGTTTAAGGCCAAGTGGCCAGGATCAAAAATAAGTTTAAATACTGAGATGGGAGTAGTAGGGTCCAAGGTCTTGTAGAGAGGGGTTGTCGGTGGAAATACCCCAGATACAGGCTGTAAACAGTCCCGGGTAGCTCTTTGGAAATAGTAGTACATTGAGACGTGATCTGCGTTAATGTCTAATGAAGATGTCAATTTTGTGATAATCAGGGTGGTACCGCGAATACAAAGCTCGCCCTGTAGTGTATACAGGAGTGGGCTTTTTATTAGAATCATATCCTGTAAATTTAAAAATAATTCATATGGAGGAAAGTTATGGAAAAGTTGGGATTAAATGAAATAAAGTAGGTTTACTAAATTTTTGAATCAAAGGATCATTATATAGCCAAGTCGCATTCTTTGGTTCCTAGCAACGACAAATCTTTGTTGTTGATAAACTCTGGTATAGCACCTTTAAAAACTATTTTTCAGGTGTTGAGATACCACCAAAAGAAAAGGGATGTCTACAGTTCAGAAGTGTATAAGAACTGGTGATATAGAGAACGTAGGTGTAACAGCTAGGGCATGCTACCTTCTTTGAGATGATGGGTAATTTCTCTTTCAGTGATTACTTCAAGAAGGATGCTATTACTTGGGCCTGGGAATTTATAACTGAGTGGCTTGAAATACCATGAAGAAAGAGTTGTGGGTAACTGTATGCGAAAAGTGATGATGAAACTATGACCTATGGAAAGATATGATAGGCTTCCCTGAAGAAAAATAGTCAGACTAGGCAAGGGATGACAACTTCTAGGGAAATAGGCCCTAGGACCATGTGGACCTTGTACAGAAATATACTTTGATAAGGGGTGAAAAGTATGGTTGTGGTTGTGAAGACTGTAAGCCAGGCTGCATGATTGTGACAGGTTCTTAGAGTTCTGGAACCTAGTGTTTACGCAGTTTGATAGAAAAGAAGATGAGTTCTTATGAGAACTAGAGCATAAGAATATGAGATACAGGCATGGGTCTAGAAAGAATGGCATGTGTAATGCAGAGTAGATACTATATTTGAAGTTGATACTATAAAATCAGTCCTAAATAAGATGTCAGCTGCGGGTATCACTTATGGACAGGGATGCAAAGAAGGATAAGTCTGTAAGGATAATAACTGACCATATCAGGTCCGTAGCCTTCATGGTAGGTGACGGTATACTGCCATCCAATGAAGGTAGGGGCTATGTTCTTAGAAGATTACTAAGAAGGGCGGCCCGTCATGGTAGGTTACTTGGAATTAGAGACGACTTCCTAAATGAAATTTAGTAGAGGTTGTAGTTTGATACTTGCGGTCAGGCCTATCCAGAATTGATTGAAAAGAAGGACTATATCAAGAAGGTAATTGGTATAGAAGAAGAAAAGTTTGGTGAAACTTTAGAGCAGGGACTAGAAATCTTGAAATCATATACAGAAGAGCTTCTTGCTGGTGGTGGAGACACTATATCAGGAGAACAGGCCTTCAAGCTTTATGATACATATGGCTTCCCTCTAGACCTTACTATGGAAATACTTGAGGACGAGGGTCTAAAGGTAGATACAGATGGATTTGAAAGAGAAATGCAGGCCCAGAAGGATAGGGCTAGGGCAGCAAGAGGTAACACGGAAGGTGATGCATGGAAGGAAGACCCTCTAACATCACTTGAGGATGCAAGCTCAAGTTTTGATGGTTACCAAAAGTTAGTTAAGACTTCAGAAATTAAGGCTATTGTAGTTGACAATATCTTGGTTGACGTAGTTGAAGAGGGTATTGAAGCAGCCATAATCTTAGATGAGACTACTTTCTATCCTAATGGTGGTGGCCAAGTTGGTGATAAGGGCCAGATACTAGGTGATACAGGCCTATTTGAAGTTGAAAGATGACTTTGAAGGGGCTAATGGAAGCATCAAGCATATTGGTAGACTTGTAAGTGGGTCTCTAAGCAAGGGTGAAAAGGTAGAAACAAGGGTAGACAAGACCCTAAGAATGGATGCAGCTAGAAACCATACGGCTACTCACCTACTGCACAAGGCCCTAAAGGAGTACTAGGCGACCATGTAAACCAGGCGGGTTCTCTGGTTGAACCAGATAGAGCTGAGATTTGATATAACACACTTTGAAGCAATGACTAAGGAAGAAATTAGCAGGGTTGAAGCAATGGTAAATGAATTTATTCTAGAGGCTCACCCAGTTACTGCTGAGGTAATGAATATAAATGAAGCAAGAGCTATGGGTGCCATGGCCCTATTTGGAGAAAAAGTATGGTGAAGGGTAAGAGTTGTAAAGATGGGTGACTGTTCAGTTGAATTGTGTGGTGACCCACCTAGAACAATACATCACAGATGAGCATGTTCAAGATTCTATCTGAAAGTGGCGTTGCTGCTGGAGTGAAAGAATTGAAGCCATCATAGGAAGAGCAGTATACCAGTATATGCTTGCAAAAGATTCGCTAATTAATAGTATTAGTGATATAATGAAGACAAGGGAAGATAACCTGGTTGCTAAAGGCTAATTCATTGAGTCGATGAAAATAAGCAGTTAGAAAAGAAGCACACGATCTTAAATCAAAAGATGAGTATGCAGAATGCGGGGAATGCCCTGAGGATAGCCTTGATATCAAGGGGTTAAAGCTTCTAACAGCTAAGTATGAAGATATGGATATGGATACCCTAAGAGGGTAGCTGATAACCTTGAGAGACAAAGCTAGGAACAAGTGTTGTAGTCCTAGCAGATGTGGCAGGAGACAAGATTAACTGTAGCAACTGCTAGTAAGGATGCTATTGACAAGGAGCCCATGCATGTAACATAGTTAGGAAGTTGCAAAAAATCGCTGGAGGCAAGGGCGGTGGTAGACCTAACATGGCCCAGGCCGGTGGTAGTGACAAGACTATGATAGACCAGGCGCTAGCGAAGTGCGCAGAAGGTGGTTGAGTCTGGGATCAAATAGTGTAAGGAGGGTTGTTTATGGATTAGAATACACAGTTCAGTTTGAAACAGTCAACCAGGACAAAATGAGTGTAGCTCAGACTATAGAGTATGTATATAATGCTTTGATGAAAAGGGCTATAATCCTGTAAACCAGATAATAGGATATATATTATCTGGAGTTTCAAAACTATATCACAAGCTATAAAGAATGCCAGGGGTGGCAATCAAAGAGGTTTTGAAAGGATGAAATCCTAGAAGAAGTAATAACTAAGTATTTGAACATAGAGGAGTAAATGTTATATGTTTAAAAAGACTTTAGCCTTTATAGTATCTCTTGTCTTGGTACTTAGCCTAGTGGGACCACAGCCTTGCAGCAGGGTCTAAGTCAGAGAATCTGTATTTGCTACTGAGCAGGCAATGACCAGGGAGCTTGAGTCAAGGCCGACAACAATACTGCCAAGAATAAGGGCAAGGTAATGCTATTGACTTAAATAGGACAAATTACGATAACTTTAAGAATATAAAGTTTTTTTGGCAAATAAAGCTAGAAAATAGTGGTTATCTTGGCATGATGAATATCAGGGGTGACAAGGGCTATGATGATAGGAGAAACTATGCTAGCATGAGGTGCTACTGGGAGGTTAATATCCTTCCAGAAACACCTGTTAACTTTAGTCAGCTAGGTAATAAGGACCTATACAATTATGCTACCGGTCAGTCTCCAAGATTAATCTTTTTGAGCATTAACGACCTGAGACCAGTATAACCAAGCTAATGGTGAGTTTAAGTCCAAAATGGGATACCTGGGTGACACCCTAACCACTAATGGAAAAAAGATAAGTGTGCTTGGAAATAGTGATTACTACGATATGCTTACTGGTCAGGAAATAAAAAATAGGGACTTTGCCCTTATGGTCATGGATTCTAGGGGAAGGGTAGAAGATGGAAATGTGGATCTTATCAACAAGAAGGACCAGTCATTCCATTTGGTATCTCGACTGATTATGATAAGCTAAAAGAAAGACTAAGGACTACTATGCAAAGTCAGACCTTTTGATGGTTAATCTAGGTGATACCTATAGGCTAGACGAGTATAAGGTCAACCTAAATAGCAAGACCTATACAAGGATGAAGTATAGGGTCTACAATCAGATAAGTGACTATATTGAATACGTATTTAAGATGGCTGGTAAAAATGACACAATCTATATACTAGGGTCCTTTTCCGAGCAAAGCTGAGACTATGCTAATAATAGACACTTGGCACCTTTAGTGAATTTGATATGTCTGATTCAGGGAAGGGTCTGCTTTTTTTCTTCAACAACTAGGAGGATAGGACTCTTTGCCAACTAGATATGGGCGTAGACATCTTAAGCAGGTTCGGATTAAAGAATAATGAAATGGTAGGGTCGCCAGTTGACTAATAAGGCTGTGGCTAATAGGGGACGACTACATGGCCAAGGAATATAAGAAGATTGTAGCAATATCATCTATTAGGGATGTCTATCATAAATATATATGTAGCAGTTATTTCGATTTCTTGGATTTTTAGGAGCCTAGCCCTATGGCAGAGGGACAAACTACCAAAGAAACATAAGAAGAATATTTTGAACTTTTTGAAGGAAATGGTCAAGTTGGGCCTAATTATGCCTCTAGCATTTTATCAGCGCCTATTTTGAGGGCCCTGGAAGTCAGGTCAGATTACCCTGGCCATAGTATTCATGACTTTCTTGCTATATATACTAGGGTAATAGACTATTTAAAAATGATGACCTTAAACAGGTAGGATTTTTCTCAATTTTGATGATCCTCCTAATAGTGATAGACTCCGTAATATCAACACCTTTGATGCAGAGTAATATAATGAGCTATGATCCTATGATAGGTGCAAGGTACTATGGTATAGGTAATGAATACGAGGGTGCAACCATAGGTAGTGCTATACTGGGTATTGCCATACTTCTTGAGTATAGAAAGATACCTAAGCCATGGGTTGCAATATTCCTAATTGTAGTTTTAATTACATCTGCCTACCCTAGTATGGGTGCAAATGTAGGTGGGGCAATTTCAGAGTCCATTGCCTATATAGCCTTCTTCTTGTTAATATGTGGAGTTAAGATTGACTTTAAGAAGTCGGTACTTGTTGTAGCTGTAACAGGCCTGATTGTAGTAGCTTTTGCTGCTGCTGATATTATCTTGGGCTTGGGTTCTCACTTGGGTATGTTTGTAAGTCAGGTAATTGCAAATGGCCCTATGGAGATAGTAACTGTATTTGCTAGAAAAATAGAAATGAACGTACAGCTAGCCCAGACTACAGTATGGGTTAATATTCTCCTTGTAGGTCTATTGATACTAGGCTTTACTATATTTAGACCAAATAGGCACTTTAGCCATATGAAGGAAAGGTACAAGATAGTATACAAGGGATACCTGGCTATAGTAATTGGTTGTCTTGTGACTCTACTAGTAAATGATTCTGGTATAATGTGCGGCTACAGATTCAATTGTTTATTGATACCTATAATTATAATTTTTGATAAATAAGTTCAATCAAAAAGTCAGACGAGTATATAAGTTAGATTAAGTAGGTGTAAATGTGCTAAATGGAAGAATAATGGGCCTCGATATTGGTGACAATACGATTGGTGTAGCCGTAAGTGACCTGATGGGTATGACAGCCCAGGGGAGTTACAACAATAAAGAGGTCAAGTATGATATAGAGGCCTTGAAGCAGATAGTTGAAGAAAGGCAGGTAAACCTGATAGTATCGGGTCTACCAAAGAATATGAATGGGACAATAGGTCCCCAGGCTGAGAAAGGTCATGAGGGTTTTTGTGACATGATTAAGGAGGAACTTGGCTTGGAAATCAAGTTCTGGGATGAAAGACTAACTACAGTATCAGCTGAAAAGATGCTGATTCAGGGTGATGTTCGTAGAAAGAATAGAGTCATGAGATAAGCTTGCAGCAGTACTAATTTTGCAGGGGATATCTTGATTCAATATAGTTTTTCTCAAGGTGTCAATAGAAAAATATTTTCTATTGACATTTTTGAAATTGATATACTATGGTATAAGAAAGTTATCAATTGAAAAGGAGGGCTATAATATGGAAAATAACAATACTATGGAATTGTTGAAAGAAGCTAAAAGGCTACTGGTTTTAAAATTACACCTCAGAGAGGGCTATAATTGAAGTATTAATAGAGATGAAAGTTCACATATGAGCAGTGAAGAAATATATGATAAGGTACGTGTAAACTGTCCGAAATAGGTCTTGCAACTGTTTATAGAACTATGCAGTTACTTGACGAAAATCAATGGTATATCTAAGCTAAACCTTGATGATGGATGTATCAGGTACGAAATCAATGTTGAGGGAAGGATGTTCACCACCATCACCACTTGATTTGTGAGAGACTGTGGAGCTATCATAGAGGTAAAGGAAGACCTTTGGAATCTATTGAGGCTACTGTGAGAACAACTATAATTTCCAGATAAAGGACCCGACCTAAAGTTTATGGTCTATGTAGTAATTGTAAGGATAAATAGTTATCAGTAGAAAGTGATTATAAAAATTGAATCTTAATGATAAAACCCGCATGACCTATATGGCCATGGGTTTTTTCTTTTATTTTATAGGTCAAGCTTATAGTCCTCGTCCGTAATTAGTCCACGCTTTTTCATAAAACTTGCCACTATCAAAGATAGGATGGCTGGTAGAATAATATGTAGGAAAAGAATAATTACAAATAGGGTGGACCTTGTCCATTTGTCCTGACATGGTCTGCCATGTCATTAGCTGACCAACAAGACCTGATGTTCCCATACCTCCGCCTGCAGTTATTTTGCATCTTAAATACTAGGGAGTTGCAAGAGGGCCTAGGATGGCACCCTGCAACTATTGGAGTAACCAAATAATTGGCTTTCTCATAATATTTGGCACCTGAAGCATGGATGTACTGCAAGCCCTGGGCCAACAAGCCATTCCAACCATTAGCCTTGAAGCTAATTACTGCAGAATCTATCATTTGTGCTGAACAGCCGACTGTTGCGGCACCGGCTGCTAGGCCTGATAGAGATAGGATTATTGAAAGGGCTGCTGAGCTTATAGGTAGGGTCAATATAATACCCATCAATACAGATACTACTACACCCATTAAGAAGGGCTGAAGCTCTGTAGAAACACGGATAAATTCACCTAGGTTGGCCATGGCCATTGCAAGATAAGGCCCAACAAAATAGGCTACCATACCACCTGTAACAATAGTTACTAGGGGAGTGACAATTATATCCACCTTTGTTTTACCTGATACAAGGCGGCCTATTTCTGCACTTATAACCACAGTAATAAAGGCACCTAGAGGATCGCCTGCACCCGGCAGGACTAGTTGCATCTTGTCACTCAATAGGGCACCACTTGAAAAAGTGCCACCAAAGGCACCCAAGAGACCTGTTACACCTGAAGCGAGTATTACAAGCTTTGGTGATTTTAGGGCATGGGCTACTCCTATACCTATTACTGGTCCAGTTAGGGACATGGCTACTACGGCTACAGTAAGTAAAAAACTGGCGATACTACCTGTAAAGACACTACTTATCTGTTTTATTATAAGTCCTATTATAGAGTTGAAAAACAAGCCTAGAGCCATACCGTTTTAGACCCTGGATAAAGTATCTATCAAAAGAGCTTCCAAGCCATAGAATTTTTGTTTTTAGACATTTTTGATTTACCTCCATATAGTACAGCTAAATGTAACTGTATTTTATATAATACATTGTCGTATATATTGTGTATATACACTAATATATTATATATTGCTTGTCATAAAAATCAAGCATCATAAGAAGGAAGATAGAGGGTTTTAATATTAAAGGTCTCTTATAAAAATATCCTATAGGTAGAGATATTTATATCTTGTTTACTAGTAAGCTACTAGTAATTGATTTTATAGGACCTTTATATATAATTTATGGAGGAGATTTTTAAGCTATAGGTCAAAATATTGTACTATGGATTCATACATATGTATATTCAAGTAGATATGATATAGATTAATTAGAATGGAGTTTTACTATGAATTTTTAAGGATATAGTATATGAGAGATGCGACTATGATTCAATCAAGGGTATATATGAAAAAGCCCTAGCTGATATTGGGTCAAGCGAAAAATTTGAAGACCTTAAGGCTAGCATAGAGGAAGCTTGAACAAGACTAGGTCCACCTACAAACTATGAAGGAACTAGCCTCTATAAAAGTACTCTATAAATACAAGGACGACTTTTTATATGGCTGAAAATGAATATTGGGATGAGTATGGTCCCCTATACCAAGACCTAGACTACAACCTTTACCAAACCCTTTTTGAAAGATAGATTATAAGGACCAGATAATAGTGGAGTATGGTCAGCAATTTTATGGACTAATGGAGTGCAATGTTAAAGAGCTTTTCCAAGGAAATAATAGGACTTTTTGCAGGAAGAAAATAAGCTTATGTCCAGAATATACAGCCCTATTGGCGTCAGCAAAAATGAGACTTTGATGGAAGGATATGCAACCTTTCAGATATAGAATCTTTACATGGAATCTCTTGATGATAAGGTTAGGGGAGGAGGCTATAAGAGCCCATACACACTTTTTGAAGAGAATGAAGCTGGGTTTGATCAGATATTTGATAGACTGGTCAAAAATAAGGCAGCAGATAGCCCCTTAAAATGGGTTATAAATCATTTGTTGACTTGGGATATTATAGGATGACAGAGAACAAACTACAATAGGGATATGGTGGCTAATTTAAGAAAAAATGTTCTTGCAAAATATGGAAAAAAAGCCCAAGACCTATATGATGACCAGGCCAAAAGAATAGGTAGGGACAAGATAGACTATTTCTGTGAAAAAATTGAATTCTTGGATGGAAATGCCGAGCCACAAGGGAGCAGTGAAGAAATCTTTGAGGCTGGAAGGGCAATGTATTCTAGCCTATCTAAAGAAACCAAGGAATTTTTCGAATTCCTACTTTCTAGAGGTCTATTTGATGTAGAGGCTAGGGAGAATAAGGCTATGGGAGGCTATTGTACGGTTCTGCCTGAATACAGGATGCCCTTTATATTTGCAAACTTTAATGGGACTGTTGATGATATTGACGTCCTAACTCATGAGGCTGGACATGCCTTTCAGATGTACATGTCTAGACATATAAATATTCCAGAGTTAATTTTTCCAACTCTAGACTCATGTGAAATACATTCTATGAGCATGGAATTCTTTACATATCCGTGGATGGACTATTTCTTTGGTCAGGATGTAGAAAAGTATAAGACCTACCACTATGGGGGCTGCAATCAAGTTTTTACCTTATGGCTGTCTAGTGGATCATTTTCCAGCATGAGATATATGAAAACCCGGATATGACGCCGGAACAGAAAGAAACCTGGTCAAAGGCTAGAAAGAATTATTTGCCTTATAGGGACTATGGCGATTTAGAAATATTAAATAGGGGAGGATATTGGTATGAGGCAGGGGCATATGTTTAGGATCCTTCTATTATATAGACTATGTTTTGGGCCAAATTTGTGCTGAATTTTTATGAAAAAATGCAGGAGGATTTTGATATTGCCTGGAATGACTACTTAAAAATATGTAAGATTAGGGTGGCAAATATTCATTTTTGATTTAGTAAAAGCTGGGAATTTACCTAATCCTTTTAATTAAAAATAGGCAAAATAGGCAAAATAATGTTTAACTTGACACAAAAATTAAAAGATTATAAAAAATAGAGTGTGGGAGTATGTGCCTACAAAAATTTATGATTTAAAAAGCTATAATTTTTGTTGATATATGAATAAACGAATATTGAATGAAAAATGAACTTTGAAAACAGAATAAGACGAAGGAGGTGGACACAATTAATCCTTATATAATAATAACTGCTGTAGTGGCAGTATTACTAGGGACTATTAATTGGTTATGTTATCAGAAAAACATCTCTGAAGCCAAGATAGGACAGGCTGAAAAGTTGGCGAGAAATCCTTGAAAAGGCGAACAGAGACTCTGAAACAGTTAAGAAAGAAAAAACTTCTAGAGGCTAAAGAGAGATTCATAGATTACGTACTGAGGCGAAAAAGAAAACAAGGAAAGAAGAAACGAAGTACAGAAATATGAAAAAGAGTTTTACAAAAAGAAGAAACTCTTGACAGGAAGATTCAGTCTTTAGAGCAGAAGAAGCAAACCTACGAAAGAAAAATGAAGCGGTTGCAAAAAAGAAAGTGAAGTAAGGAAATAAAGGTCCAGCAACAGCAAAATTGGAAAGTATATCAGGTTTTACAACTGAAGAAGCCAAGGAAATAATACTTTCTAATGCTGAGAGAGACGTCAGAAGAGAAATGTCTCTAATGATTAAGGAAAAAGGAAGCTCAGGCCAAGGAAGAGGCTGAAAAAGGCTAGAAATCATTGGTTACGCTGTTCAGAAGTGTTCCGACACCATGTTGCTGAAACTACTGTATCAGTAGTTAACCTACCTAATGATGAAATGAAGGGTAGGATAATTGGTAGAGAAGGTAGAAATATCAGGGCTTTGGAGAACATTGACTGGTATGGACTTGATTATAGACGATACTCCGAAGCAGTAATCTATCAGGATTTGATCCAGTAGGAGAGAGGTAGCAAAGTTGCTCTTGAAAACCTGATTGGTGATGGTAGAATACATCCAGCCAGAATTGAAGGAAATGGTGAAAAGGCCAAGAAAGAGAGTGCAGAATATCGTTAAGGAAGCTGGTGAACAGGCCATGTTCGATACGGGTGTACACGGACTTCATCCAGAGTTGGTCAAGCTACTAGGTAGACTTAGGTACAGAACAAGTTATGGACAGAATGTATTAAAGCATTCTATAGAAGTATCTATCTAACTGGGTATTATAGCTGAGGAAATTGGTGCAGATGTTAAGCTAGCCAAGAGAGCTGGTTTGGTACATGATATTGGCAAGGCTGTTGACCATGAGATTGAAGGTACACACATAGAAATAGGTATGGACCTATTAAAGAAGTACAAGGAATCTAAGGATGTAATACATGCTATGAGTACCCACCATGGTGATTATGAGACCACAGACAGTTGAGGCTGTTTTGGTTACAGCTGCAGATGCTGTTTCTGCTGCTAGACCTGGTGCAAGGAGAGAAACTCTTGAAGCTTACATAAAGAGACTTGAAAAGCTTGAAGAAATAACTAATTCATACGAAGGTGTAGAAAAATCATTTGCAATCCAGGCCGGTAGAGAGGTCAGAATAATGGTTAAGCCAGGTATGTAAATGATGAAGAAATGCACTTATTGGCTAGGGATATGACTAAGAGGATAGAAGAAGAACTTGAATATCCAGGTCAGATCAAGGTTAGCATAATCAGGGAGACAAGAGCTACTGATTACGCTAAATAAGCGAGCTAGATTTAAATGAGCTTACCTATAAGGGAAGCCTCTAGAAAGGAGGGTATCTGTTATAAGTTAAATAAATAGATATCCTCTTTTTATTTTATAAGGATATTTAGTCAAGTCCTTTCTAGTTTATTATTTGGAATTCTGTAGGTATAATACTTAGTAAATATATTTGATTTAATACTAAATAGGAGGTGCTGGTTTTTGAAAAAAATTCACAAATATAGTTTTCAAACCTTGACGCTCTAAAAACTAAAAAGTTGAAGAATTTATATAAAAATGTGAGATGAAGATGTATTTATCCTGCCTAAAAGTAGTTCCATTTAAGGGGTAAACACCAGTATGCTCTATATAAGGGACAATAGACTCTTATTTATAAAATTTATGGATACCACTGAAGAGCTATTTTTCCTTCTTAGATGAAGAAAATACTTGAAATAATGAAGGAAGAATATGAGCTCATGAAGGAAAAATATGGATAGGTATTATCCAAATATATCCTACAACTATGTTTTTGTCATGCCATATATTGACTATATTGAGGATACCTATGGAATGGATGACTTTGTAGCTGAGAATGTTGTATGTGGTACTAGGGTAAAGGCGCTTATAAATGATGATAAGGTCGATCTGGGACCATATCTAAGAGATGAAAATAATGAGGTGAGTATGTCTATGTACCTATTTAGGATTTGTACTGAGTACTTTACCTTGACTAGGGGCATAAATATAAATGATAAGCTCAAAAGAATCAGTTTTCATGACAAATACCTAGACTACAAGTTTGCCTTGATGGATGATGAACAGATCCTCAATATCGCTTCTGTAAACTATGGAAATCACTCCATAGTTGGGGGCTCAGGTACAGGAAAAAGTGCAATTATGATGGGTAGGGTAATAAAGCTATCCAAAATATATCCCCACCATAATTTCTTGATCTTGACCTTCACTAAGCAGCAGGCCAACAAGTATCTTGAGCTCTTAGATATACTAAAGGTAGATACAAATAATATTATGGTATATACCCTTCAGCTCTTTTTATATTCAAGATAGCCAAGATAAACAAAGCTGGTGATTGACTACAACCTTAGTAAAGACCAAGCTATGATGGGGCCTTTGCCAATATAATGAAACAAGTTGACAACTCAGTAAAGAATATGTTTAAGGGATATCTTTATAGACGAAGCAGAAAATATGAATGAAGAGGATATTAACCTTGTTACCAGTTCCTATATGCAGTAAGAGGTGATTTAATGTTAATGTGTGTAAGTCATATAATAATAACAATAGTCTCAATATATACAGGTGCAGGATAAAAGAAGATATAGAATATGAGGAAGAGTTATTTCTAAAAGAAATTACAGACAGTCACGAGAAGTGGTTGACTTTATAAATAGTTTTTGTGACAGGTCAAACGACTATATAAGGTTCTAGAGACAATATTCCGACTACCATATTCATGAAGACAGAAGCTATCTATGAAGAGTGGTATGAACGTAAAATATAGTCAAGGTGGACGACCCTAGATGACCAAATTCATTCTGTGGTATGGGAAATTCAACACCTTATAAATGACTGTGCTTTAGACCTGACAGACATAGCGGTGGTATATCCATTTAACAAGAAAAAGCTAAAGAATGGAAAGATGATATACTTCCAGTATATGTTGAGAAAAGTCATTAGAAGATGCACGACATACCTATATGTACGCAGATGATACAGTTACCAACCTTACGCAAAGACAGGGTGACTATATCTAACATATATTCAATAAAATCCCTATCATACAAGGCTGTCATCATCTGTGAATTGGAAATGCTACTAACAAAAGGTAAGCCCTGAGGACCAGGACTACCAGATAAATGACTTCGTAGGAGACCTAAACAAGGTGTACACAGCTATGACAAAGTGAGAGACTATTTATCTATATGCCCAAATCCTACGATAAGGAGTCTAGTGATATATTTAAGCTTCTAATAGACTAGAAATATTTTTAATGTACTGAATACAGTAAAGAATATAGTAGCTATATAGACATATAAAAATCAAATTAATAATAAATATAACCAGTCTTTCGATAAGTACAATACTTATTGAAGAGCTGGTTTCTTAATCATATTATCCTGCTATTGCAAAGTAAATAAATACTATTATACCTAATACGATTCTATAGACACCAAAAGGCCTTGAAGTCGTGTTTCTTTATGTAGGACATAAAGAACTTTATAACTATAACGAAACTATAAAGGCTACAAAGGGATCCTAGGAGCATGATAAACCATTCAAAACCTGTAAAAGCGAAACCGGCCTTAAGCAGCTTCAGTAGGCTGGCACCCAGCATAGTAGGTATGGCTAGGAAGAATGAAAATTCTGCTGCTATATACCTAGATGTACCAAGTAGGGTGCTCCTGATAAGTAGCAGACCAGACCTTGACGTACCTGGTACCAGGGCAAGGCACTGGAAGAGACCAATTAGAAGGGCAGTCTTGAAGACACCTGACTGAACTTAGTAATACCGGGTCTCTTGTGTCTATTTTCTATCCATATCATTATTACACCATATATAATTAGGGCGGCAGCTACTACAGAGGGTCTAAAGAAAATCCTATCTATCTGGTCTTCAAAAAGAACACCTATTATACCTGATGGTAGCACTGCTATTAGTACCTTTATCCAAAGGTCCCATGTTTGCCTTTTAGCCTTAGGACTCTTTCTCAGTGGAAAAAGTTAAGTTTATTAAAAATAGATATTAATACTGCTAATATCGATCCGAACTGTATAACTACTAAAAAGTATCTATAAACTTCTTTTGAGCCAGCCAGGTGTAAAAACTGGTCGACTAAAATCATATGACCTGTGCTACTGACTGGTAGCCATTCTGTGATACCCTGGACAATACTCAGGAAAATCGTGCAAAATTTCTAACAAAAATATGTCCTCCTTTTATAAAAATCTACTATTAATAGTATCTAGAAAACCAATAAATCAATTATTTTACTATAAAGGCAATTAAAAAGTCCCCAGGGTTCACAGAGTGGGGACAATTTGAATAGTATTATTTATTTGTGGCCTGCAGCCTTGTAAGCTTCTAGACCAAACTTCATACATCTGCAAGCCTTAGGCTCGTCTGCATTTAGGATGTGAAGCAAGTCTAACTCGTCTCTTCCTGAGACCAGGTGTGGCGTAGAAGTTTTTCAGCTGGTGTAGCCATTGTGGTTGCACCATTGTGGCTGAACTCATTTAGCATAAAAGATTACAGTCTTCAGCATTTTTCTACTGGAAGCTTGACCTGCATGTAGAAGGCGCAGTTGACTGTTTCACAGCGACACCTGGGTTCCATGATTGCATCATATAGAACATCTCTTCTGTGGCAGTATTCCTTGTTTACTTCTTCAGGGTGGGACTTTGGGTCTTGTATAATTCAGCTGAACCAACCATTTCTAGTGTAGGAACATAGCCTTCCTGGCAAAGCTTTAGAACTTCAGCAATGAATTCCTTATTCTTACAAAGCAAGGGAACCTATTCTAGCTCCACAAGCTGAGTATCTCTTAGATACAGAGTCAACTATATATTACCCTGTCCTGAACATTTTCTAGGTTACCAAAACTAGTGTATTTCAAACCGTCATATACGATTCTCTATATACTTCATCAGAAATTATCCATAGATCTTTCTATAGCGATTTCTGCTGGCATCTCATCTCTTCTACAGTGTAGATAGCACCAGTTGGATTACCTGGGTTTGAAAGTAGGATAGCCCTAGTTTTATCATTTACCTTAGCTAGGATTTCCTCCTTGCTGGTAGGTGGAGCCATTTTTCAGCTAGTGTAGTAACTGGGTTTATTTCAACATCAACACAGGTAGCAAATCCATTGTGGTTTGTGTGAAAAGGCTCTGGTACAAGTATATTTTCACCTGGGTTACATAGTAGTTAGCATTGCAAATAAAAGTGCTAGAACCACCGTTTGTAATTAGAAGCTCATCATGTCCAAATTCCATGTCATAAGACTTGTAGTATTTGATCATTGCATCTAATAGGTCATCAGAACCTACTGAATCAGCATATGCAAGTCACAGATTCATCAAATTCTCTTATGGCCTTCATAAAAGCCTTCAGGAGTCTTGATATCTAGCTGACCTATATTTAAGTGGTAAACACACTCCCCTTTTTCTTTGCTTCTGTAGCATATGGAATAAACTTTTCTTACTGAGTGAAGCCTGCATTGAACAATCTTTTGAATATCTCATAATTTTCCTCCTATATATTTAAAACTGAATAACGTTACATGACATTAATATAACATAAAACTAGATAAAAATAAAACAATTATCTATATATTTATAATTTAACAAAGTGATAGATTACTTGGTGCTTTTTCCTAATTTTTATTCTAGTAAAGCTCTTCAAATACTATAATTAATTGATTTTGTTTTTACCAGGGATGGTTTTTATTAAATACAAAAATGGTATAGAATAGACCCTAACAGATTATTATGAAAGTTTGTATGAGGTGAAATTATGAAAGAAATGAGAAAGGACCAGATAACTGGTGATTTGATTATATATTCAAGTTATAGAATAAGAGGCCACACGATACTAATAAGTCCAATAAAAATAAGCCAAGTGAAGGTCCACAATCAGCGATACATGCCCATTTTGTAGGGGCAACGAGCACCTGAATGACACCAACCCACCATAGAAAAAGAGGGACAATGGTTGGCTAAATCTGTAAAAATAAGTTTCTATAGTAGATATGGAGACTGACCATATATACGAGTGAACACGAGGTTATTAGGAGACCTATGAACATGGGGGTCCTATTATAATATGTCCATAGATGAATTTAAGCATATTTTTGATATTTTTATCAGTAGGTACAAAGACCTTTCAGCGAGACCTGGCATTGAATATGTAAATATGATTCAAGAATCACCTGAGAGATGCTGGGGCCTCACTTAGTACTCCACTCCCAAATAGTATCCTTTAATCTTATACCGGCTGAGATAGTAAAAGAGATAAAGATAGCAAGGTCACATATGGACCACCATAATAGTAACCTTATGACTATATACAGAAAGTGAGCTTGCCCACCAAAGAGGGTGGTATATGATAGTAGAGGTTTTTGGTATTTATACCGCATGCCAAGGTATAATGGAGAAATTAGGATTATCTGCAAGAATGACAAGAAGATAGACCAGTGGGGACTAGATGAAATAGAAGAAATTTCCTATATCTACAAGAGGCTATTCGAAAAATGGGAGGACTACAATGTGGAGCAAATTGCCTTTAATGTAGTAATTCATACTTATCCTTTAAATGGAGATTATGACGACCTATTTGGGACCCACTTCCATATAATACCTGAAAATTTAATTTCGGTGGCTTTGAGCTATCTACGGATCTTTTTGTTTGCTGGAACTGACCCAGAAGGATCTAGCTGAGTTTTTGAGGTTTGACCAGTAGGCTAAACTTTAAGAATAGTTTTTGTATAAATTAGAAGATAGACTTGAAATTATATAAAAGTTGATATATAATTAAAAACAAAAAGCGAATATTTATACAAAATAGATAAAAATAATTCATGTATTTTAGGAGGAAATATGTCCAAGTTTTACTATATTACATAAAAAGAAGACCACTCAGGTGAAAGACTGAGAAAATACTTGAGGATAAATATATAAAGTTCATATCACTAATGGGTGTGAGACCTAGGTGGTAATGCAACTGATGAAAAGATACCAGTAAAACTAGTCTTAGAAGATATAGAAGAATTTTTAAATGCTTCAATACAGACTGATGATCTTCCGTTGAACTTTATAATATAGCTACCTTAAATAATGCAGAGGTTGATTTAAAAGGCAGACACTAGGCATGCAGCTTGGTTTGTTGACTACAACCATGAATTCATAGATGAAGAGACTGGTTGCCCTAGTTGGAACTTTGAGAAATTCCGCCTTTTTAATACATGACAACAAGAAGGTTTGCTCCTAGGAAATTCTGAAAGAGCAGAAAAATACTTCAAAAATAGTTTAACTGATATAATTAGAAATAACCCACTGAAATTTTAGAAAAATACGAACGTTGATAGTCCTGATGATATAGAAAGTATTGAGTTGACAGGCGCGACAGAACTGGAGTTCTGGGTTAATACGCCAGAGGATAAAGGCCGACCTAGAAAAAGCTATTTGTGTCACAGAGCTTTGAAGGAACAATACTGGAAGAGGACGCATGGTGTTATTAGGACATGCCTAGAAAAATGTCTTATAACACTCGAAAACTATGGCCTAGAACCAGAAATGGCCCACAAGGAGGTTGGTGGTATCCATAGCTCTATCAACATTAAGGGTTCTACAAATCATGCCATGGAACAGCTTGAAATTTCTTGGAAGTTCAACAAGCCTCTTCAGGCGGCAGAATGATGAATTATGGGTGAGAAATAGTTTATGATATATTCGAATCACATGGATTGGAGGTTGTTTAAGGCCAAGCCTATCCAGCGGTGTTGCAGGTGAGTGGTGCACATGCCCACACGCTAAGTGTTGCAGCTAAAGCTAAAGGATGGAAGATTTGTAAACCTATTTGCCAAAGGACCTATGATTATCTGAGGTCCAATAGGTTATGCATCCCTTATGGGTATGATGAAAAACTATGAGGTGCTGGCTCCTATAGTAACCAATACAAATGATGGCTTTAATAGATTAGTTCCAGGATTTGAAGCCCCTGTATGCGTTGTTACATCATTAGGTCATACATATGAAATACCTTCAAGGAATAGGTCTGTCCTAGTAGGTCTTATCAGGGATATTGACAAGCCAAAGTCCTGAGGTTTGAATTGAAGTCACCCAAATCCATTGTCTAACAAGTATCTAGTAATAGCTGGTTGCTGCAGACTATGCTAGATGGTATAAAGCCATAGCAGATTTAAAAGCAATTTGATACAAAGCTATTGGAGGCTAGAGTTATCTAAGGCTCCAAGTGACAAGGACTACCTATGAAGAAGGAAGGCCTATGGGGATGAAAATAACATATTTAACTACTATGCTTTGGAGGAAAGAAACGCTAGGTTCAGGCAGCCACCTAGAACTGTATGCAAGCCATGTTAGCCTTCGAGACTTGTCCAGAAAAACTCAAGTCCTTGACTCAGGGGCGGTCTTTACTGAGGCTATAATTGATTCTTTAAGGTAGGGTCTCTTGACAGTGGAAGAAACTGTCATCAAGAATTATTGATAGGAATATAAGGCTCTTAACTTCTTTTTGTAAAGCTTCACTCTCGATGAAAATATGGATGCAATAGATGAGTAATGTGGGATGCTATTGAGCAGATTACAGTGACTTGATGAAAAATACATAAAGGGACCATCTATATACGGCATGATAAAGGATGTACTGAGATGTTGGTAACTACAAGGAGGCTTCCGATCTACAGATTGAGGCCAAGAAGAAAATGGAGAAATTCAGCAACTATATGTTAATTACAGATATATATTCTAGTAAATAATACTAAAGCTGTATGAAAACCAATTTGGCTAGCCTATATAATGAGGGATGAAAGAAAAAGACCAATACAGATAATAAATGATATAAAAAGAGGTACAACTGTACAGTGACTTATGACCGAGATGGTTCTTTGGGTCAGTCGTGTAAGTAGTACTCTGTTTTTCTAAATTTGAATCTATCTAGGCTCGAGTCTAGTCATTAATATAAAATAATACCAATTTAAGATGAGCTACAGAGTGGTTAGATTTGACACAGGCTAGCTGAAGTTTTCAAACATTATACCATCGTTTCTATCCACGCTTCCAAGGCTTGCAGTATAGTTGACAAGCATCATAAATGAAGTCTGTAGCAATTTGGCAGCTAAAAACCTATATCAAAGCCCCTAGTTATAAGGGCAGTTACTATTGACGTAAAAATATCTCCAGTACCACTAAAAGCTCATCTTGTTGTATGGTTTTCCAATCTTAGTCATAGTATCGGACTTAGCATCGTAGGAAATATTATAAATATGGTCATCATTAAAGGAAGCCAGTTATAAGTACCAGATTAGGTCCCTGCTGGCAAGGCCCCTACAAATGTTCTTGAGGTCCAATATCACTGTAGTTAAATTTATCTGGATCCAAGCCCAAAAAGTAGGTTGGCTTCAGTTATATTTGGAGTAATAAGGTCAGCCAGTGAAGCTAACTTTTTCATCTCTAAGACATAGGCATCATCAAAGATAGGAAGATGGACCGAGGTCACCAAGGACAGGGTCTACCACTACCAGAGACCTTATTGTTATTCTTAATAGATTTTCAACGCTTGCAGTTTGTTCAATAGAGCCTAAAAAACCGCTATAGATTGTCAAACTCTGGCCGAGCTCTTTCCAGAGTATCAATATAGTCCTGGATAGATGAAGTCAAGGATCTACAAAGGCATACTTTGGATAGCCGGTCTGGCTGGAAAAGGACAGATGTTGGTAGGGGGCAACACTGGCACTTTTAGGACCGAAAATCAGGGTAGGAGGCTACGGTAAGCGAGCACTTACCAACACCAGAAATATCATTTATACAAGCAATTTTCTGCATAGCAATTCTCCGTTCAAATAGTATCAGAAATATTATACCACCTATCAGGATTATGTCTAAATATGGGTGATATTGGGCAAAAAGATGACAAAAAGAGTATAATTTATATAAAAATTTTTAAATTTTGCAAAAATACTCAATAATTCTAATAATTTCGTTGACTTGACCAAATAAATATGTTATGGTTAATAGGTAATGGATCACAAAAATCAAGCGATTCATATTATTAGGAGGAAGTTAATGAAAATCGGAAACAGTAAAATGGTTTAACAACGAAAAAGGATTTGGATTTATTTCAGTTGAAGGAGAAAATGATATGTTTGTACATTTCTCTGCAATCCAGGGAGATGGATACAAGTCTCTAGAAGAAGGTCAGAAGGTTGAATTTGAAGTCGTAGATGGAGAAAAAGGGACCTCAGGCTGCAAATGTAACAAGAATATAATTTGAGATTTAAGATATACAAGATATATTAAGTAAAAAAATTTTTCAAGCTTACATTGATGGACCGACATTTGTTGGTCCATTTTTACAGTATATTTTTAAATAAGTGGATATACTTGTTTAAAAATGTTATATAAATATAAGGGATAATTACAAGGAGCTATAGGATAGGTAAAAAGCCCAATAGGCCTGTAATTATCTTGCTTAAAACGTGTAATTTATTTGAAAGTATAGATATTCAGGAGTTTGGTTATGAATATAATGTTTTTCATTACACAAAGAAAAGATGTAATAAGTGTTAGTGACAAGGACAATATAAAAGACAGTTTTGAAAGACTCTAAATGAGCTACAAATTTTTCTTCAGTTCCTATAATTAATGCTGAAGGTATTACCTGGGAACAATCAAAGAAGGAGATATATTATGGTACCTATACCAAAAATCTTCTTTTAATGAGAGGTTAATCGAAACTACAAATATTATGGACGTACCTAGAAGGTCAACCAATGTAACTGCCAAGGTAGATGCTAATGTAGAGGACCTACTGCATATACTGATCAGTCAAAATTTTGTTCCAGCTATAGATGACTCTAATATATTTATAGGCATTATAAAAGAAGGGATGTAATCTCCTATGCCTATGACAAGATTAAGGTGATGAAGGATATATAGCTGATTTCTTTCATGCTAAAAACTGTCAAGATAGATGTAAGCTTCTGTATGTGCTAGGACTCTCGATTAAATTATTAGAGATTTAGATCAATGAAGAACTTGATATGGATAGAATTGAACCGCCAGCTATTTGGTGGTTCTTTTGTTATATAAAAGTAGTTTAGGTGTAAATACTGAGCTCTAAATCTATATAAATAATGAGCTAGTTGTATATATTAAGCTCTAATTTAGGAGTTAACATGTGCATGCTAACCCTCAAATTTATCAGTATTATCTAATATTGTTTCTTGAACAACAATACCTATCTTACCAACTGGATTATAGGTAATCTGTACTAGTGTTTCTTCTTTACTTCTCTAGGTCTTCAACCACCATACTTTAGGTCAAGTTTGACATGTCTTACCCTGCTTGATTAGACGTGATAAGACCATCCTTACCCTTGTTTTCTATGCTGATAAGATTACCAAACATACCGTTTAGAATTCCTGGTACTTTTTACCTTCGTTCTTTAGGTGAAGTAACCACCTACTGCAGCCAGAACCTTGAACCGCAAGTGCCCACCATGGTGTCTTTATCTACTAGTACTATTGCCACTATTACTACCATTGCTGCTATTGGAACAATGCAGCCTTTTTCATCATTAATTTTCCGATTATGTCATTTTGCCTCAGGACCAGTCATTGTTTTCTGTCTTGCGTACTCAGCAAATCTATCTCTCTTATAATTAACTACACTTCCTATAATTTCTAAAAATAATATATATATACTATAGTTATAACATAGTCACAGTTGACAAAGCTATATGTAGGAAAGATGATCCAGATGTCAGCGGACCTCTTAAGTACTTTTTGCGAAGAATAATTCGAGATGATCGAAAACATTTGACCATAGAGGGTCGATTTTGTTACTATGAGGTAGGAATATGTAGAAAGTCAGTTTATATAAATAGTTTGGGAGATGGTAGATATGATCAGAGTCTAGACAAGACGAAACATAGGTTTTTATAGAAATATATTTCCAAGTTTGGATAGTAAGTGTATTATTTTGGCTAATTGTGTTTGGCACAAGTGGACAGTAGTAACAGTGGGAGGAATTTCAATAATGTGCTCTTAATATATATGGGGTATATGATTTGGCCTTTTATGGTCTTATTGGTCATCTTATTTAAGAGAAGAGAGAGCTCTTGTGGTAATTTTTCTATTCTCCTTGTCACTGAAACATTAAGCTCTGCTATATGGTTTCCTATATAGTTTTATAATAGTTCCAGTAGACACTACTGGTCTCATATAAGAGATAGGCACTATACTGTGACTATGGTAACTCTCATGGAGCTACTGAAGCGTGACGGAAATGATGTGAGTGTGGCAGGAGACCATTGAGTGGTGTCTTTGCTTTTTAATAATGACCCATTTCACTAGATAAGTGATCAGTATTATTAGGGCATAGTATTTATATCAAATGATGGGTCCTAATACAGATATATAACAGGACATAAGGACATGCTACAGATACTAGATGTGCACATAATAGAAATTAATAGGGAGGACGAAATGGAAGAGTGAATGTGCAGCAAAGTTGGCGATGAGGTTATAACTCAGGAAGATCTTTGAAGCTGCAGTTGCAAGTCTTGATGGATACCAGAGGCAAGTGCAGTTCGACAACTGAAGAAACGAAATTGAAAGAATCGTGGCTGATGTGATCAATCAGGAGCTATTCTATCTTGAGGCGCTTGGAAAGCTAAGATGGACGAGGATGGAGGAAATGTTTGTGAAGCGAAATGCAGGCTGAGTAGAGCTACGCATGTTCCCAGCAGTATGCTATCAATGCTCGTCTAGAAGCGATTGATAACTGATGGCAGCCAGCATGTTATGAAGGCACTGATGAATTCAAAGGAAGATGAATCAGCAAGTGCTTAAGCATATATGCCTAGTTGGACAATGAAGAATCCAGCTCTCAGAAACAGAGAAGAAGATAAACAAAGAAGGAAATATCTTTTTGAAGATACCGCATGCCGTAGAGTATCTCTACACAGCATCTAAGTCTAGTGGAGGTTCTCTAGGAACTTTTGGTAGACGATGGTTCCAGGAAATTTGAAGAAGCTGTGTTTACATGACCTGTGGGAAAGGTGTCTTCGCCTGTAGCGAGTTCGGGTTTACCATCTAATAATCCTAGTTGTTATGACCGCAAGAGACTAGAGCAGCTAGGAAATATGAAGACTGTAAGAATTGATAAGTTGAGCAGTCACTTGCCTTCAAAAAGCAGAGATGAAGCCTTCCTAGCTAAGTTGACCGACCTAACAGAAAAGTGTACAAGGACATCATAACTATAAAGGGTTGTAGAAAATAATATTGAATTAAATACTGTGCAGCATAGAAACCAGAGGATTTTTCTCTTATCTTTGCTACTGTCAGTATTTTTATAAAATCAATGCTATGTACATCCAGAGTCTTATGTTTAGTGATTATAATCAGTATATGAAGATTTTAGAAAGGATATATACTATGATATTACCGTATTTCGTTAAGTCATACGCCAGCAATACTGTATTACTGATACTAGTTTGGAAGTCTAGAAGTTGAAGATTTTGAGCTTTATGTGCCAAACCACACATCAAATATAGTAAATGTAGGTATAAGCAGCAGGGATTGCAAAGCTCTATGCAAAAGTCACAGATGAAGATACCCTGCTCTGTAATGCTTTCCTTGTCTAAGGTAGACCATAAAGAGCAAAAACAATAGCAAAGGTCTTATGATGAGATGGGTGCAAAGTGATATACACATAATATAAACTTAGAAAAGAATAATGTACCCTAGCAACATAAGCCAATCAAAGCGTGATAAGGGTGTATATTATCTCCTAAAGACTGATGCCAAGACAGATAAGCTGGATGACCATATGCAGAGTCCTCGTACGTTATGTGGCTTCCTATATGCCCAGCAATCCAAAGAAATCGACTAATGGTGCCTCCAATAAGGCTATGGCGGGCACAGTAAGTGAGGATAAGAACATGCCTGATTTTATGGCTGGCTCAAGTGAGTATATCACAGGCTGGTCAAATATATAATAATTTAGGAATTGACACAGGAAAGATGCAAAAGTCCTACTTATGGAGCTGGTGACATAATGTCTAGTCCTAAAGTGTGCCTAGCAGTGCCTATTTTCTATAGTAGTAAGTTTTATAGCTGCAAGGGTATCGACTAGAGGTGTCTAAGAGCTGAGACGTGATTCCTTTAAGAAAGTACTTGAATTTTCAAATTCAGAGATGGATAAAGTTTTCTATATCATCGTGATAGCAAGGTGTACTAATGGACATCCAGCAGATTCAGCAGTCATCTATATTACCAGGTCTGAGATTCTCTTCTATGGTCCATTGAGTGGCGGTAGGAGCTCTTTAGCAGAGACTGCTGAGAAGTATCCATGTTGTGGATGATTAATTCGAGTAGCTATTTTTAGTTACAGTTCTATCTATGGTTGGCAATAATGGTATTTGCTAAGTGTCTAAAGTTCAAGAATTGTATATGAGGTGGTTGACAAGATGAACCTAGTAACTAGGGAATATATCCAAGGTATAGAAGTGGCCAGAGTATTTGGCACTGCTAACATGAAGAGTGAGAGGTTTGATACAGTAATAGTGGGTTGACTGTAGAGTAAACCTGCTTATAACAGGGACTCAGGACTTGATGCAGTTCATGATACATTGATTTAATATCATGGATATCACAGCTATATTAATTGTAGCGGTTTTGGAGGCCAACAAATAGACTTAGGTAATATATGGTGGTGGGAGATATGATGGCCTTTTATCCAGTATACTATGCAGATAATTATATCATCTTATTTATAACGATGATGTCTGTTAGTTGCCAAGGGTCATGGTAAGTGCTAACAGGGTGAGTGAAGTATTAACAAGGAAATTAGCATAGAGTGGACAAGGGTATAATAAAGGCTTTTTTGGCCCAGGAGGAAGCCTGGGTATTTGAAAACGTAAGTTTCAAGTAATGAGGGTGCCTAAAGAGTGGCGTATTAGAGGATAATACCTTGAGGCTGAAAAGGGTAAAACAACGGCCATTGGTTCAACCGGATCAGGCAAGACCACTATAAAGTGAACCTAATACCAAGATTCCTAGAGGCAATAAGTGGTAAGATATACCTAGATGGGGTAGATAAGGCAGATACTAATGTTCGTGATAGAGACAAAGGGTGTCGGTAGTTCCACAAAATCTGTCCTAT